>ERZ857984.1186-NODE-1186-length-23195-cov-4.420873_pt1 | contig 23195 bp, 21 predicted proteins | sample MGYA00519914_ERZ857984 | MGnify/ENA primary metagenome ERZ857984 (study PRJEB31778, sample SAMEA3449417) | human gut metagenome | biome: human gut; feature: human-associated habitat; material: faeces | place: United Kingdom | collected 2010/2012 ... | reverse complement strand
CACCTCGGTGGCCACCTTGTCGTAATCCCCCAGCGCCCACATCGTGCGGTGCTTGGTCTTCACCGGGTCGAGCTGGACGGTGGGGTCGGTCACTGTGTCTGTCATGCCTCAAGGCTCGCCGCCCGGCGACCGGTCCACATCAGCGCCACCACCCATCCGCCGGCGGTCTGTCACCCGGCCGGCTGGCGGGTGACGCGTACCCCCGGACGTGTTCCTGCCCCGGGGCCGAAGCCCCGGGGCAGGAAGCGGACCGGTCAGCGCTCAGGCTGTGCCGGTTGCCGGAGGAGGAGTCGCCGGGCGCGCCGCAGTGGGGGATGCGGCCGCCCCCGCGTCCTCGTCGTGGGTGCCATGCAGAGCCTTCTCAGCCGCGCTTCGCCGATCCCAGCTCGGCTTGCGGAGGGCGTAGAAGATCAGCGGCGGGACACCGAGGATCACGACGACCAACCCCACGATCCAGGGGTAGGACTCCGGCGAGAACGTGCTGAACCCGGTCGGGGGGATGAAGGTCAGCACGAAGGCCGCCAGGCAGCCGAGGAAGCCGACCCCTGCCACCAGGGGCATCGCGGGCACGCGGTAGGCGCGCTTCACGTCCGGCTCCTTGCGCCGCAACACGATCGCGGCGGCGAACATCATCATGTACATGATGAGGTAGAGCGCCACGCCCATGTCGACCAGCGCGACGAAGGCGGAACTGACGCTCGGCACCACCACGAAGATCGCCGCCAGCAGCGTGACCAGGATCCCTTGCAGGATCAGGATGCCCACCTGGACGCCGTTCTTGTTACGCGACTGCAGCGCCGGCGGGAGCAGTCCGCTCTCGGCGGCGATCAGCACGCCCTTGGACGGACCGGCGATCCAGGTGATCACCGAGGCGATCGCCCCGGCAGCGATCAGTGCCGACAGCACCGCGGTCAGCCAACCGACGCCCCAGGTGTCGAAGTACGCCTGGAAGGCCAGCATGATGCCGTTGGTGAGGCCGAGCTCGGCCTCCGGGACGGCAACCGAGATGGCGATCGTCGGGAGGATGAACACCGCCAGAATCAGGATCGAGGCCAGCAGGATCGACTTCGGGAAATCCCTGCCCGGGTTCTTCATCTGGTTGACGTGGACCGCGTTGACCTCCATGCCCGCGTAAGCGAGCACATTGGACACGATGAGCACGATCGACGCAAACCCGGTGAAGGGCGGGATCACCGCCGCCGGCTCGAGCGACACCTGACTGGGCTGACCCGTTCCGAGCCAGACGAACAGGAAGACGATCAACAAGCCGGCAGGGAACAGGGTGCCGATGATGCCCCCCCAGGAACCCAGCTTGGCGAACAGCTTGCCGCCCGCCAGGGTGACCCACGTCGAGCCCCAGTACAGCACCAGGATCACGATCGCGGTGAACAGGCCGGAGTTCGCCAGCGAGGGGTCCACGACCACGAACGCCAGCGCCGCAGCGATGAACGAGAGCTGGGTGGGGTACCAGACCACATTCTGGATCCACTGCAGCCAGACGCCGAGGAATCCCCATCGTTCGCCGAACGCCTCCCGGATCCAGACGTACACGCCACCCTTCCAGCCGGTGGCGAGCTCCGCAGCGACCAGCGCCGTCGGGATCAGGAAGATGATCGCCGGGATGATGTACAGCGTCACGCTGCCCAGCCCGTAGACCGCCATCGCAGGCAGGGACCGCAGGCTCGCCACGACCACCAGGGTCAAGATGGCGAGCTGACCGGCGCCGAGGAAGCTGGCGCCGGCGCCCTTGGGTGCGAGCGGGTGATGTGCGGCGGCTTCCTTGGCCGCCGCGTCATTCGGATGCAATGACTTCTCAGCCATGGCGGTTTCCTTAGTGGTGGAAGCCCGAACGCTGACCCTCGACCGGCATGGGGCCCTCGAGAGCGTCGAGGTAGGCGGTCTCTTCCTTGATCGCCTCCAGCAGCTCAGCTGCGAGGTCCATACTCAGGCCGTTGCGGACCACGATCCGCTGCACGGTCAGGTCGGGCAGGTCGTCCGGCATCGGGTAGGCAGGCACCAGCCAGCCCTTCATCCGCAGCCGGTCCTGCAGGTGGTACAGGTTCCAGTTGGAGGTGTGGCCCTCCTTCAGGTACCACGCGAAGACCGGGATATCGCTGCCGTCGTTCCACAGATCGAAGGCACCGATTTCCGCGATCCCCTTGGCCAGGAACTTCGCGACATTCTGCGAGTTCTGCTGGACCGCCCGGTAGCCGTCCATGCCGAGGCGCAGGAAGGCGTAGTACTGCAGCAGCACCTGCGCACCGGGACGCGAGAAGTTCAGCGCGAAGGTGGGCATCTCGCCGCCCAGGTAGCTCACGTAGAACACCAGGTCGTCGGGCAGCCACTTCTTCTCCCGCCAGACCACCCAGCCCAGGCCGGGGTAGACCAGGCCGAACTTGTGGCCGGAGGTGCTGATCGAGTGCACCCGCTCGAGCCGGAAGTCCCAGACCAGATCCGGCTGCAGGAAGGGTGCGATCATCGCGCCGGAGGCACCATCGACGTGGATCGGGATGTCGAGGCCGGTCTTGGCCTGGATCTCGTCCAGGGCCTTGGCGATCTCGGCCACCGGTTCGTACATCCCGGTGTAGGTGACGCCCATGATGGCTACCACACCGATGGTGTTCTCATCGACGTACTTCTCCAGGTCGTGCCCGTCGAGGGTCTTGTGATCCATGCTGATCGGGACCAGCCGGGGCTCGACGTCGAAGTAGTTGCAGAACTTCTCCCAGCACACCTGGACCGCCGAGGACATCACGAGGTTCGGCTTCGAGGCGTCCTTGCCGGCGGCCTTCCTGGCCTGCTGCCAGCGGCGCTTGAAGGCCAAGCCACCGAGCATGCACGCCTCCGACGAGCCGATCGTCGAGGTGCCGATGCTGTTCGAGGCGTCGGGCGAGTTCCACAGGTTGGCGATCATGTGCCAGCAGTTGTCCTCGATGGCTGCTGTCTGGGGGTACTCGTCTTTGTCGATCATGTTCTTGTCGAAGGCGTTGTCGTAGACAGCCTTCGCCTCGTCATCCATCCAGGTGCTGACGAAGGTGGCGAGGTTGAGCCTGGAGTTGCCGTCGAGCATCGTCTCGTCATCAACGATCTGCTTGGCGGTCCCAGGCAGTGATTCGTGCTCAGGGATGCGATGCCGTGCGGCGACGGTCGCCTCCCCGAGCCTTGCGAATTGCGGGGTCAACTGATTGTCGGCCTGCGAGGAAGTCATGACTTCTCCTGGTCCGGTTATTTGGGGCGCCCGCGCGGCGCGCGGGTGGGATGCAGCCCAGAGATGCATCACCCGTGTTGCATCCACATTCGAAATTACGCCCCGTATTCAAGACGTCAACGCCGGGATTCCGCACCGATCGGCGGGATCCGTCCGGCACCCCTGGCCGAGCCGGAGAGCCCCGTCCCCCACGCGTCACGAGGTCGTCTGGGCGGCAGCCGCTGGGCGTTGCGGCCTCAGGCGCTGGTGAGCAGCCGGGCCACTGCCGCTGCCCGGGCTGCCCGTCCCTGTACCCCGAGCTTGGTGTAGGCGTTTTGGAAGTGCCGCTCCACCGTCCGCAGCGAGACCACCAGTTCGCCCGCGATCTCGTCATTGGACAGGCCACGGGCGGCCAACCGCAGCACCTCGAGCTCCCGCGCCGACAGGTCTTCGGGCAGGGCGGCACGGTTCCGCTGCGCGAGCTCGCGGTCCGGGGCGAGGAAGCGCTCCACCTCGGCGACCAGGACCGGCCAGGCGGGTTCGTCCTCGAGGACTATGTGGTTGCTGCTCTCCAGCGGGACGAAGCTGGCCTCGGGGATCTCCGACGCGAGGAGACGACCCTCCTCGAAGTCGACCATCTGGTCGCCGCGGGAGTGCAGCACCAGGGTCGGCTTGGTGATCTGGGACAGCAGGTGGGTGACGTCGGAACGCCCATAGGCCTGCCGCGACGCGTAGGCCGTGGCCGCCGACGCCGCCACCTTCTGCAGGTCGTCCAGCCAGCTCATCTGCTCCTCGGTGGCCTGCGGGATCATCATCGACGTGAACACCCGGCGGAAGGTGGACTCCGGACGTCCCCAGCCCACCTTCATGATCTGCCCGAGGGTGTCGTAGTAGGCCGTCGCCTCCGGTGAGGTGTCGCGCCGACCCACCGCGTAGCTGTCGTAGAAGACGAGCCGGGTCACCCGCTCGGGGAAACGATGGGCGTAGTCGATCGCGATCGGCCCGCCCTGCGCCATCGCCATCAGGGCGAACTTCTCGAAGCCGGCGTCGGCGGCGACCGCCGTCAGGTCGCCCAGCCGGGCCTCGTGGGAGTAGTCGCCCACCTCCCAGTCCGACAGCCCGTGGCCGCGCTCGTCGAATCTGATGATCGTCGCAAACCTGCCCAGATCCCGCAGGAAGTGGCGCCACACCGGACTCTCCCAGTCGGTCAGCAGCTGCGAGACCCAGCAGGTGGAGATCAGGAGCGGCGGGCCCTGGCCGTGCACGGCATAGGCGATGCGCACCCCGTCTGGGGCGCGACAGAACCGGACGTCCTGTGGTCCGGTACGGCTCCGCGCGGCCACGCCGACAGGGTAACGCCGCACGGCGGCGGTATCACCGCTTGTGGACGCGACATAAGCAAGGTCACCCACGCCCCGGCCATCCTCCCCGACCGGACCGGGCCGGCCGCCGGGTCGCGGCGGCCCGTTGCTGGTCAGGCGGCCAGGGTCGGGTCGGAGGGCGGGCGCTGCGGGTCGAACTGCACCGTCGGGTACCGCGGGCCATGGACGGCTCCCCCGGCCTGGGCTGAGCGCAGCTCGTCCTTCAGGCGGTGGAGGTCGCGGTCGTCGCGGGTCTCGAACCCGGGGCGCCAGGGCACCTGGGCACGGCGGTGGGCGGGGCCGAGGGCGAGCACCAGCAGGAGCACCAGTCCGGCGACGATCAGGATTCCAGTCATGGCTCAACGTTCCTTCCTGGGGTGGACCCGCCACATCGGTGGCACCACCCAATCGGGTGCGGAGCCGGCGGACTGCACCGTCGGGCTACGCGTATGGCAGATAGCTTTCCTTAGGGTCCTTATCTGCCAACAGTGGCTGGGAGGCCACCGTTCAAAAGAATCCAGCCAGTATGCTGTCGGCATGGCGTTGAAGCGCGTGAGCCTGATCACCCTCCCCCCGGTGGCGGTCTTCGAGTTCGGGGTGGCCGTCGAGGTGTTCGGCATCGACCGTAGTGACGAGGGCATCGAGCGGTTCGACTTCAAGGTCTGTGCGGTCGAACCCGGCGTCCCGCTGCCGGCCAAAGACGTCGACCACTTCACGATCACCCCTCAACACGGCCTGGACGCGGTCGCGGGCAGCGACCTGGTGATCGTCTCGGCCACCCTGCCGCGCGCCACCCGGGACTACCCCGCCGAGGTGCTGGAGGTGCTGCGCCAGCCGGTGGAGGACGGCGCGGTGACCGTGAGCCGCGCCAGCGGCACTGTGACCTACCCCAGCCGCTTTATGCTGGTGGCAGCCATGAACCCCTGTAAATGCGGCTATTTCGGCCACCCCTCCCGGCCCTGCACCTGCACGCCCAGCGCCGTTGAGCGGTACCGCCAGCGCATCAGCGGCCCGCTTTTGGACCGCATCGACCTGCATGTGGAGGTCCCCCCCGTGGCCTACGGCGAGCTCAGCGGCCCTGCCGCCGGTGAGCCCAGCGCCGCGATCCGCGGGCGGGTGCTGGCAGCCCGCGAGGTGCAGCGGGCCCGCTACCAGGGCGCCGGGGTCCACTGCAACGCCCAGCTGCCCAGCGCGCTGCTGCGCGCGGCCTGCCCGCTGGACAGGGCGGCCGAAACCACCCTGAAAGCCGCGTTCGACCGGTTGGGCCTCTCGGCCCGTGCCTACGACCGGGTGCTCAAGGTCAGTCGCACCATTGCCGACCTGGCCGGGCGCGAAACCATCGGCGCGGCCCAGGTGGCCGAGGCGCTGCAATACCGCACCCTGGACCGGAAATATTGGTACGATACCTGACGGAAAGGCGGGAAAACGATGATCAACTCCACCCTTTGCTACCTGGAACGGGGCGGCGAATACCTGATGCTGCACCGCACCAAAAAGCGGCGGGACGCAAACGCGGGCAAGTGGATCGGCGTGGGCGGCAAGTTTGAAGAGGGCGAAAGCCCGGACGAATGCCTGTGCCGCGAAGTCAAAGAGGAAACAGGCCTTACCCTGACAGGCTGGACCCCGCGGGGCATCGTGACCTTTGTTTCCGGCGAGTGGCCCACGGAATACATGCACCTGTTCACCTCAGATTGCTTTGCCGGCGCCCTGAAGGAATGCGCTGAGGGCGAGCTTGCCTGGGTGCCCAGGGCCAAGGTGGCCGGGCTGCCCCTCTGGGCGGGCGACCGGCTGTTTTTGGACCTGCTGGAACGAGATGCCCCTTTCTTTTTCCTGAAGCTTGAATACGAAGGGGAACAACTGGTGCGGGCGGCGCTGAACGGCGAGCCGTTTCCCCTGTGAGCCGCCGCTCCGGCGCCCCGCATCTGCAAAAGGCCCGGATCACGCTGCCCAAATGCGGGCGGCTGATCCGGGCCTTTTCTTTTTAAAGCAGAGGCTCCGCGCCGGGCGCAGCGCACAGCCCCGGCCCACGTTCCATCCGGGCCTTTTTTTCATACATGCTCCGGTCGGCACGGGTGAATGCCTGGTCGATGGTTTCACCCGGCTCCGGGCGGCACCAGCCCCAGGCGGCTTTCAGGGGATACGGCACGCTGCAGCCCCGCTCTTCCATGCCCGCCTCAAAGGCGGCCGTCCCCTGAGCAAAGGCCGCGTCCGCCCTGGCGCCCTCTTCTGTGCAGAGCACGCAAAACTCGTCGCCGCCAATGCGGTACACCCTGCCTGCCGTTCCAAACGCCTCTTTCATGGCCGCGGCACAGTGAATGATCGCTTCATCGCCCGCGGCATGGCCAAAGCCGTCGTTGATGGCTTTCAGTCCGTTCAGGTCGGCCACCAGAACAATGGGCCTTCCCTGCCTTTGGCCCTGGCGATACGCTTCCATGCTCTGTTCAAACGCCGTCCGGTTTTCAAGCCCGGTAAGCGCGTCGGTGTAGGCCAGGCGACGCAGGGCCTGCTGCTCCACAAACGCCGCCCGCTCGGCACTGGCCTGCTGCACAACCTGCCAGCCCAGCGCCCCTGCAAAGCACAAAAAACCCCAGCGGGTGAAGAGCACGTCGTCCTGCGTGTGGTCGCCCAGGTAAAAGCGCAGCATATCCACCATGCCAAAGCCCCCAAAGAGCAGGCAGGCGGCAAACAGGTGGGGCTGCAGGGCCGCGTTCGGGCCGCGGCCCTTTTTCAGCCAAACCGTCACAATGCCCCCCGCCGCCGCCAGCACCAGCAGGTGCACCCCCGGAATGGTGCGCAGATACGGCGCCCACCCCAAAAACTGGGCGGCCTGAATCCATACAAAATTCGCCGCACTCAGCCAGTAGATCACGCGGAAGTAGCGAATTTGTTCAAAATCCGGGTAGGTGAGCAAAAAGCCAAGCACACAAACCGGCACCAGCGCAAAGCTGGTGAATACCAGTGCATAGCACAGGGTCACATTGCCGCTGAAAAGCTGAAAGGAACGGGTTTCCAGCGCCGCCCAAATTCCGGCGGTCACGGCCAGTGCCCCCAGCCAGCGCAGCCGTGAAGCCGCCAGCCCCTCCCGGAACAAAAGGCTGGCGGCGAGCAGGGCCAACCCCATCGCCACCGCCAGAAAGCAGGCCGCCAGGCCGGGCAGCGCAGTCCGGAATACCAGGGTAAGCAGCGCCGCCTTGGTGCCCAAATACACCATGTCCACAGTGCCGGCGCCGCCTGTAAACCGCAGGGTCAGGGCAGCGCCCTGCCAGCCGGCAGGCAGCCGCACAATGTGCTTGGAAGTTCCAAAGCCCACGTCCACCACCGCGCCCTGCTGGCCGCTGTATTCGTAAAGCAGTTTTCCGTTCAAAAACACCTGCACCGCCTGCTGGCTGGTGCGCAGCAAAATGGAGTTTCCCTGCGCCGCGCCCTCGGTGAGCTGCCTGCTGATCTCAACCGCGCCGTCCGGCCCCGCCTCCAGCACGGCGGGCAGTTCACAGGCGGCCCCTTCAGCCGTTGTCCAGCCGGTGCGCAGCGCCTCCGCCTGTTCCCCGGCGAGCCACACGTCCGGCGCCCCGGGCCGCAGCGCCAGGCCAAGCGCAAAGCAAAAACCAAAAAGCAGCAGCAGCGCAAAAAACGTGCCGCGCCCCCTGTTTTTTCCAAACGCCGCACGGAATCGTTTCATTCCCACGCCCCCCGCCTGCATCGCGCAAAAAAATTACGGTCTACATAGTATATGTTATCATACTCTTTACGGCAGCGCAACGAAAAAAAGAAGCCCTCCTCTTTTCAAAGAGAAGGGCTTCTTTTCATTTTTTCTGCCCGAATTTGTACTCGGTTCCATTTTTGAGGCGCTGAATATTCGCCCGGTGCATCCAGATCACCAAAAGGCCCATGACCAGGGCGCACAGGGTGGTGAACCACACGCTGCGCCCCGTGTACCAGGACCAAAGCGCGGTAAACACCGGATACAGCGCCGCCACCGTGACCGAAGAAAGGCTCACGATGCGGGTGGCGAACGCCAGGGCAAAAAACACCACTGCCAGCGCCAGCAGCACCACCGGGTCGGTGGCCAGGATCGCCCCCGCGGCCACGGCCACGCCCTTGCCGCCCTTAAAACCGAACCACACCGGCCACAAATGGCCGCACACCGCAAAAATGGCCGCCACATAGCCGCCGTACACCGCCCATTCGGGGCTCACGGTGCACAGCCCAAAAAGCAGCCGGCCCAGCGCCACGGCCAGCACGCCCTTGCCAAGGTCGCCCGCCAGGGTCAGGGCGGCCGCGGCCTTGCCATAGGTGCGAAGCATATTCGTGGCGCCCGCGTTGCCGCTGCCCTTGGAGCGCACGTCCTCCCGGTAAACCAGCCGGCTCACCACCACGCCAAAGTCGATGCTTCCCAGCAAATACGCCGCTGCAGCTGCCGCCGCCAGCAGCAGCGCCGCCAACAGGATGGGGTTCATAAAACGGCCTCCTTTTTATGTTCGGCCGCGCGCTGAAAGCCTGCGCGGCAGGGCCACTGCGGGCGGGGGCTCATTTGGTCTTTCCGTCGCCCCGCTCCCGCACGATCAGCCGGACGGGAGTGCCCTCCAGCCCAAAGGTTTCGCGGATCTGGTTTTCAATATAGCGCTGGTATGAAAAATGGAACAGGTCCCGCCGGTTCACAAAGCACACAAAGGTGGGCGGCCGGGTGGAGATCTGGGTCATATAAAAGATCTTGAGCCGTTTGCCCTTATCGCTGGGGGGCTGCACCCGGGCCGTGGCCCGGGCAAGCAGCTCGTTCAGCATGCCGGTGGTCACCCGCAGGGCGTTCTGCTCGTCCACATATTTGATGAGCTGGAACAGCCGGTCCACCCGCTGGCCGGTCTTTGCGCTGATGAAAATAATGGGGGCATAGCTCATAAAGCTGAAATCGTTCATGAGCTTTTTGCGGGCCGCGTCCATGGTCTTGTCGTCCTTTTCCACCGCGTCCCACTTGTTCACCGCAATGATGCAGGCCTTGCCCTGCTCGTGGGCATAGCCCGCCACCTTGCTGTCCTGCTCGGTAAAGCCCTCGGTGGCATCGATCATGATCACGCACACCCGGCTGCGTTCCACCGCCGCCAGGCTGCGCAGCACGCTGTAGCGCTCGACCCCGCTTTCCACCCGGCCCTTTTTGCGCAGGCCCGCGGTGTCGGTAAAGATAAAGCTGCCGTACTGGTTGTCCACCTGGGTGTCGATGGCGTCGCGGGTGGTGCCGGCCTCGTTTGCCACGATCATGCGCTGTTCGCCCAGCACATAGTTCACAAGGCTGGATTTTCCCACGTTGGGCCGGCCGATCACCGCCACGCTGATCCGGTCGTCCTCTTCCGCCCGCTCTTCGGCCGGTTTCAGGTGGCTGCACACCGCGTCCAGCAGGTCGCCGGTGCCGTGCCCGTGCACGCTGGACACCGGGAACACCTCGCCCAGGCCCAGGCTGTAAAAGTCGTACAGCTCCAGCGGGGGCGCCCCCACCTTGTCCACCTTATTCACCGCCAGCACCACCGGCTTGCCGCTGCGCATCAGCATGGCCGCCACATCCTGATCCTGGGCGGTCACGCCCGCGTGCAGGTCGGTGACCATGATGATGCAGTCGGCCGAGTCGATGGCCACCTGCGCCTGCTCGCGCATGTGCAGCAGAATGCCGTCGTCGATGCCCGGCTCGATCCCGCCGGTATCCACCAGCAAAAACCGGTGCTCCTGCCACTCGCAGTCGCCAAAAATGCGGTCCCGGGTCACACCGGGGGTGTCTTCCACAATGGCCAGGCGCTGGCCGATCAGCTTGTTGAACAGGGTGGATTTGCCCACATTGGGGCGGCCTACCACCGCTACGATGGGTTTTGCCATGCTCGGGGCCCCCTTTCTCACTTAGTCCTTAGTATTGCCCGCAAGGGCCGGGCTTCACCCAAGCCGGGGCGCAAGCAGGGCCTTCACCAGCTCTCCGCCCCCGCTGGGCAGAATATGAACCTTCACTTTCAGGGCCTTTTCCAGGTCCTGGATGGTCCAGTCGTCCAGAAACCGGTCCCGCTCAGCCCGCAGCATCACGTCCGGCACGCCTAGGTGGCGGCTTTTGAGCCGCCCCTTGCACTGGGCCACGATGTCGGTGGCGGTAACAAGGCCCGCCACGCTCACATTGCCCCCAAAAAAGTCGTTCCGGATGGGGTGCACCGCCACCTGCACGGTGGGGTGGCGCAGGGTTAACGCGCGCGCCATCTCGGTGATCAGGGGCGCGGCCAGGGTGCCGGTCACCACGTCGATGCGGCGGGGCACGGGCCAGCGCCGGCGGTAAAATTGCAGTTCGGCCATGAACTCATCGCGGAACAGCCGCCACATGCCCACGCCGTTTTCCAGCTGGGCGTAATCCTCGTAAAACGAGCCGGGCGGAATGGGCCTCCCTGCGCACAAATACCACTCGTCGCCCGGGTACACAATGCGCGCGCCATACTTTTTTTTGCAGGCGGCGCCCTGTTCCTCCAGAATATCCAGCACGGCGGCGCTGCTGGCCGCGTCGTAGGGTTCAAGCTTATAAAGGCCCTTGCGGTACCGGGTCAGCCCGCTGGGCACCGCAGCAATGCTCTGCACCGCCGGGTACATGCCGGTGAGCTTTTCCAGGCTTCGGCGCAAAGCGTCCCCGTCGTTCACGCCCCGGCACAGCACCAGCTGGCAGTTCATCTGAATGCCCGCCCCGGCAAACTCGTCCAGATATTTCAGTGTTTCACCCGCGCGCTTATTTGCCATCATGCGCACCCGCAGCGCGGGGTCTGTGGTGTGCACCGAAATATTGATGGGCGAGATGTGCATCTTTTTGATGCGCTCCACCTCATGGTCGGAAAGGTTTGTGAGCGTGACGTAGTTGCCGAATAAAAACGAGAGCCGCTCGTCGTCGTCTTTGAAATAAAGGGTGTCCCGCAGGCCGGGGGGCAGCTGGTCGATAAAGCAGAACATGCAATGGTTGGAGCAGGAGTGCTTCTGGTCGATCAGATACGTTTCAAACTCGCAGCCCAGGGGCTCATAATCGCCCTTTTCCACCTGCAGATAGTCCAGCTTGCCCTGTTTCATCACTGCCAGCTCAAACTTTGTTCCGGAGGTGTAGAACTGGTAGTCCAGCATGTCATTGATCTCGTTGCCGTCCGCCGAATAGAGCATCGAGCCCGCCGTAAGGCCCAGCCGTTCGGCCGCCGAGCCCTTCTGCACGTTTTTCACGCGCACCGCCATGTTCCCTCACCTGCCTTTCGCGCCCTGTGGGGCAAAGAAAAAGGGGAAGGCTGTGCCCTCCCCTTGCTTTTGCGGGAAGCGGATCACGCTTCCTTTTTCACGATTTCCTTGCCCTTGTAGTAGCCGCAGTTGCCGCATACCTGATGGGGGAGCTTGTACTCGCCGCACTGGCTGCACTTCACCAGCGCAGGGGCTTCCAGCTTCCACACAGAGGAGCGACGCTTGTCGCGCCGTGCCTGGGAAACCTTTCTCTTGGGTACTGCCATGTTAAGCACCTCCTCTAATGTGAATCATTCGCTCAGCAGTTCTTTCAATATAGCAAGCCTTGCGTCTGCGGGGGCGCTCTGCCCTGCCGTACAGCAGGAACAGCCTGCCGCTTTTGGGGTTCCGCACACAGGGCATAGCCCTTCACAGTCCGGGCTGCACAGCAGCACCGGGGGCACCTCCAGCACCAGTTCCTCAAAGATCAGCTCGTCCAGATCAAGAGCGCCTTTTTCGCTGATGGGAAGCTCCAGCTCCTCGCTGAAAAGGTCTTGTTCGCGCACCTGCCATTGCCTGGAAAACGAATGTTCCTGGCGCACAGGTTCAAGGCAACGGGCGCACGCGGCGCTGATCCCGGCCGAAACCGTGAGCTGCAGCTCAGCCCCATTCTCGCCGGGGATGGCCGAGAAACTGGCCTTCACCGGGCTGCAGGGGGCGTAGCCGGGCCAATCCCACCCGGAAAGATCGCACGCAAATGCCGTTTCATAGGGTGTGCGACCGGTCTGCAAAAACTGTTTCAGGTCAAAAACCATAGTCCACCTCGAAAAGACCGCCTACCTAGTATATCGGATGCGGGGCGGTTTGTCAATAGCAAATTCAAGGCGGGGGCCAAAAAATTGGCCCCCGCCTGAAACGCAAAACAGTCCCAGCGCTTTACAGGTATTTCTGCACGTCGGCGGGCAAAACGGCCGCGTCCGCGGAAATGGTCACGGTCACGTTCACACTGGCGGCAATGGCGTCCACCTTGGCCAGGAACGCGCCCAGGCCGGCCAGGTCGTGGTCGCACACCTTCAAAATCCCATCGATATACAGCTCGGTGATGTCGTAGTTTCCGGCCAGCACGCCGGCCACAAAGCCGTACATCATCTCGTAGCCGTTCACCTTATATTCATCCAGATCGATCAGCCGGGCCGCGTGATCGATGTTGTAGGTCAGCTGCATGGACTTTTCCAGCACAACAACATTGCCGGAAGTGGTCTTGGTCACAGCGTTGATGCTCTCGATCATTGCCTTGGTCTTGCCGGAGCCTTTGGTGCCAACGATCAGTTTAATCATATAGGGGGTACCTCCTTTTATTTTAAGAGGCGGACAGCCGGGCCGCCGCGCCCCTTTCAGGCGTTTTTCGGGGTGCGGTCACCGCAGCTTTGCTTCCAGCTCGGCCTTGCGGTCCTCGTAGCCGGGCTTGCCCAGCAGCGCGAACATATTCTTTTTGTAGCTCTCCACGCCGGGCTGGTCAAAGGGGTTGACCCCCAGCATATAACCGCTCACGGCGCAGGCCTTTTCAAAGAAGTAGATCAGCCAGCCCAGATCGTATTCCGCAAGGCTGGGCACCTCCAGCAGGATGTTGGGCACGCTGCCGTCGGTGTGGGCCAGCACGGTGCCCTGCATGGCCTTTTGGTTCACCACGCTCATGGGCTGGCCTGCCAAAAAGTTCAGGCCGTCCAGGTCGGCGGCGTCCGGCTCGATAAACAGGTCGGCGGCGGGCTTCTGGATGTTCACCACGGTCTCAAACATCAGCCGGCTGCCCTCCTGCACGAATTGGCCCATGCTGTGCAGGTCTGTGGAAAAAATGACGCTGGTGGGCATGAGGCCCTTGTTGTCCTTGCCCTCGCTCTCCCCATAAAGCTGCTTGTACCACTCGTTCATCATGGCAAAATTCGGTTCATAGGCGGCCAGCAGCTCCACCGATTTGCCCTTGCGGTACAGGATATTGCGGGCGGCGGCGTACTTGTAGCAGTCGTTTTCAGGGGTGCACTGGGCATACGCGGCGCGCGCGTCGGCCGCGCCCTGCATCAGCCGGTCAATGTCGCACCCGGCGCAGGCGATGGGCAGAAGGCCCACGGCAGTGAGCACCGAATAGCGGCCGCCCACATCGTCCGGCACCACAAAGGTGGGCCAGCCCTCTTCGTCGGCCTCCTGCTTCAGGGTGCCGCGGGCCTTGTCGGTGGTGGCGTAGATGCGCTTTCCGGCCTCCTCAGCGCCATAGCGGTCTTCCAGATACTTTTTGAATACCCGGAACGCCAGCGCGGGCTCGGTGGTGGTGCCGGATTTGGAGATCACGTTCACGCTCACCCGCTTGCCCTCGCAGCAGGCCAGGATGTCGTTCAGGTAGGCGGGCGAGATGGAATTGCCCGCAAAAAAGATCTGCGGGGTATTCTTGCAGGTGCAGTTGTACATCTGGCCCTTAATGGCCTCGATGGCGGCCCGGGCGCCCAGGTAAGAGCCCCCAATGCCGATGACCACCAGCACGTCGGAATCCTGCCGGATCTTTTCAGCGGCGGCCTTGATGCGCGCGAATTCCTGCTTGTCATAATCCACGGGCAGGTCCACCCAGCCCAAAAAGTCGCTTCCAGGGCCGGTGCGGCTCTCCAGCAGCTCGTGCGCCGCCCGCACCTGCGGCCAGATGGCACTGAACTCAGCCTCTTTCACAAAGCCCGCCAGGTGCTTGCCGTTGAATTGGATGCTCATTGCAAAACCCCCGTTCCCGGGCCCGCGCCGCGCCCGGAAAAGGGCGGGCGGGTCAAGGTATTTTCTTTGTAATAACTATACCGTTTTGAGGGGGCAAAGTCAAGGTATGTTGGGTCGAACCTCACAAAATATGCGCGCCCTGCCTCAGTGGGTCAGCAGGGCCTGCCACAGCCGTTCAAAGCCCAGCGCCACGGTCATGCGGGGCACCTCGCCCCCCGCCGTGACCGGCCAGGAGCCAAGCTCCGTGTCGCCTGCCGTGACCGTAACGGTGCCCACCTGTGCGCCCTCGCTCACCGGCGCTTCCAGCTCCTCGGGCAGCTCCAGGGTGCTGGCAAGGCTCTGGCCCTCGCCTTTTTTTACCAGCAGATTCTCCGGCATGGCGTAGACCAGCGGCACCGTTTCGGCACTGCCGCGCTGCACCGGCAGCTCGGCGGGCGCGCCCTCCGGCACGGGGGCGCAGGCGCTCTCAAAATTGGCAAAGCCGTAGTCCAAAAGGGCGGTGGCGGCGTCGAACCGCTCGCCGCTGGAAGGGCTGCCCAGCACCACCGCAATCAGCGACAGGCCGTCCCGCGTGGCGCTGGCCGAAAGGCACACGCCGGCGCCGCTGGTGGTGCCGGTCTTGAGGCCGTTCACGCCGTTGTAGCGCTTGAGCAGCTTGTTGGTGTTGAGCAGCTGGGTTTCCCCGCCCCGCAGGGTGTCCATCCAAATGGTGGTGTAATCGGTGATGGAGGGGTGGTGGGTAAGGATCTCGCGGCTCATGATGGCCACATCCCGCGCGGTGGACAGATGCCCCTCCTCGTCCAGGCCGCAGGCGTTTTTAAAATGGGTGTTCGCCATGCCCAGCTCCGCAGCCTTTTGGTTCATCAGCTCGGCAAAAGCGGGCTCGGAACCGCCGATGAACTCGGCCACCGCCACCGCCGCGTCGTTTGCGCTGGACACACAGATAGCCTTGAGCATCTCGTCCAGGGTGAAGGTTTCGCCCGGCTCCAGCCAAATCTGGCTGCCGCCCATGTTGTAGGCGTGCTCAGACACGGGCACCGTGTCCTGCAGGGTCACCTTGCCGCTGTCGAGCGCCTCCATGGTAAGCAGCAGGGTCATCACCTTGGTGATCGAGGCAATGGGCATCTGCTGGTCCGGCTGCTTTTCGTACAGCACCGTGCCGCTGTTCTGCTCGATCAGGATCGCGCCCTTGCAGGGCACATCGAAATCGGGCAGGGCAAACCGCCCGGCAGTGAGCTCCTCGGCCCCCGCGGGCAGGCAAAGCGCCGCCGCCAGCACCAGGCAAAGCGCCAGCGCAAACGCGCGTTTTTTGAACATACAGGCATCATCCTTCCCTTTTTGCTGTTAGAACACAGTTTGTCTATGGCATGTATATGCTGGCTTTTCGGGAATATAGCCCCGCCGCTTGCGATTTTGCCCCCTACCCTTTATAATAGGGCAGGAACAAGGCCGGCAAACGCCGGCTGCAAGGAGAAAAATAATGCGCGTAAGTTTTTATACCCTGGGGTGCAAGGTAAACCAAAACGAGACCGGCGCCCTGGAACAGCTGTTCTGCCGCAGCGGTTATACCCTGGCAGGGCCCGGTGAGGCAGCGGATGTGTATGTGGTGAACAGCTGCACCGTAACCGCCGGGGGCGATAAAAAAAGCCGCCAGTGGCTGCGGCGCGCCAAGCGCGAGGCCCCGGGCGCGGTAACCGTGCTTGCCGGCTGCTACCCGCAGGCCTTTCCGGCCGAGGCGGCCGCGGTGGCCGAGGCCGATGTGGTGGTGGGCAACGCCGCCCGGCAGGAGATGCTCAGCGCGGTCGAAAGGGCGCTTGCCACAGGCGAGCGCGTGGTGGACATCCGCGCCCACGAAAAAGGCGAGGCGTTCGAGGAGCTGCCCATGGAGACCTTTGAGGGGCACACCCGCGCCTTTATCAAGGTACAGGACGGCTGCGACCGGCAGTGCGCCTATTGCGTCATTCCAAAAGCGCGGGGGCGCAGCCGCAGCCGCGCTCAGGGCAGCATCCTGGCCGAACTGCAGGCCCTGGGCGCGGCGGGCTACAAGGAGGTGGTGCTCAGCGGCATCAACCTGCCCAGCTACGGCAAAGACACCGGCGCCGATCTCACCGGCCTCATCGAGGCTTGCGCAGGGGTGGCCGGCATCGAGCGCATCCGGCTGGGCAGCCTGGAGCCCGACCTGCTCACCGACCGGGACATCGCCCGCATGGCCGCCTGCAAAAAACTGTGCCCCCAGTTCCACCTTTCGCTGCAGAGCGGGTGCGAAGCCACCCTGCGCCGCATGCGCCGCACCTACACCGCCGCGCAGTATGCCCTGGTGGTGGACAAGCTGCGGGCTGCCTACGGCGGCGCCGCAAGCTTTACCACCGACGTGATCGTGGGCTTTCCCGGCGAGACCGAGGCCGATTTTTGCGAGAGCATGGCTTTTGTGCAGCGCCAGCGCTTTTTAAAGGTGCATGTGTTCCCCTATTCCAGCCGGCCCGGCACCCCCGCGGCCTCGTTCCCGGGCCAGCTGCCGGAGGCGGAGAAGGCCGCCCGGGTGCATCGGCTGCAAACCCTGGCGGACGGGGTGCGGGCCGGGCTGATCGGGGCGATGCTGGGCGCCCGGGACGAGGTCCTGCTGGAAAAGCCGCTCAGTTCGAACCTTTTTACCGGCTACACCCGGCTGTATGTGCCGGTGGCGGTAAAAGCGCCGGGCGGCAGGCCCGGGCAGATCGTGACCGCCCGGCTCCAAAGCTGGGACGGCGAGCGCTGCCGGGCCGAGGCCCTGCCCGGCTGAGCCGGCCATGCGGGTTTTCCGGCGGCGCTTGGCGCGGCGCCCTTCCTGTGATATAATTTTGACGGACCTTCTCTCCACTGCTGAAAGGAGCTATGAACCATGAGCAATATGCGCGGCATTTACACCACCGTGACCGACATCCGGCGGCGCGTTTTCACCGAGGTCGCCCGCCTCTCCTACGAGGGGCAGGATTACGCCCACGAGATGGCGCGGCTGCCCTACAAGATCATTCCCGGCGAGGTGGGCACCCACCGCAACAGCATTTTTTTGGAGCGGGCCATCGTGTCCGAGCGGGTGCGGCTTGCCATGGGCCTGCCCCTGCGCCCCATCGACGAGCAAGCCCCCATCAACGCGGGCATCGAGAACAGCGTGATCGCGCAGAAGTATTACGACCCGCCGCTGGTGAACATCATCAAATTCGCCTGCTCGGCCTGCCCGCCCAAGCTTGTGCAGGTCACCGAAATGTGCCGCGGGTGCCTGGCGCATCCCTGCAACGATGTGTGCCCCAAAAATGCCATCCACTTTACCCCCGGCGGCCACTCGGTGATCGATCAGGACAAATGCATCAAATGCGGCAAGTGCGCGGAGGTGTGCCCCTACCACGCCATCGTAAAAATGGAGCGGCCCTGCGCCGCCGCCTGCGGCATGAACGCCATCGGCTCAGACGAACTGGGCCGCGCCCGCATCGACTACGACAAGTGCGTTTCCTGCGGTATGTGCCTGGTAAACTGCCCCTTTGGCGCCATTGTGGACAAGGGGCAGATCTTCCAGCTCATTCAAAGCATCCGCCAGGGCGACAAGGTATACGCCATCATGGCCCCCGCCTTTGTGAGCCAGTTCCCCGGCCTGACCCCCGCCAAGCTCCAGGCCGCCATGCGGCAGCTGGGCTTTGCCGACACGGTGGAGGTGGCGATCGGCGCCGACCTGTGCACCATTGAGGAGGCAAAGGACTTCATGCGCGAGGTGCCTGAGCATCAGCCCTTCATGGCCACCAGCTGCTGCCCCAGCTGGAGCATGATGGCCAAAAAGCTGTTTCCGGAGCTCGCCATGAACATCAGCATGGCCCTGACCCCCATGGTACTGACTGCCCGGCTTTTAAAAAAGCGGGTGGGCAGGGATGTAAAGGTGGCCTTTATCGGCCCCTGCGCCGCCAAAAAGCTGGAGGCCAGCCGCCGCACCATCCGCAGCGATGTGGACTTTGTGCTCACCTTTGAAGAGCTGATGGGCATGTTCGAGGCCCGCGAGGTGGATTTTGAAGCCCTGGAAGCCGCCGAGGGGGACGAATTCGACAAGGCTAGTGCCGACGGCCGGGGCTTTGCCGTGACCGGCGGCGTGGCCCAGGCGGTGGTGAACGCCATCCACGAGCTCGACCCCGCGCGGGAGGTAAAGGTGGCCAGCGCCCAGGGCCTGGCCGAGTGCAAAAAGCTGCTCATGATGGCCCGGGCCGGCAAATACAACGGCTATCTGCTGGAGGGCATGGGCTGCCCCGGGGGCTGCATGGGCGGCGCCGGCACCCTGGCCGACCCGGCCAAGGCGGCGGCCGCCCTGACCAGGTACAAGGCCGAGGCTCCCATGCAGCGCTCCACCGAAAGCCCTTACGAGATCGACCTGGGCTTTTTGAACTGAGCGCGCCGCCCTTTTAAAACGACGCAAAAACGTGCCCGCCGGGGTCTCCCGGCGGGCACGTCTGCTTCTTTGATCGGGCCGTATTTTACCCGGCGGGCCAGGCCGACAGCTCGGCCACACCCCAGCCCTCGCTGGTCTTGACCCAGGCCTTGCCTCCGGTGGCGGTCTGCGCATCCAAAAAGGTCATGCTGGTCTTTTGGGTGCCAGCAAGGCTCACATAACCCCAGCCGGTGTCCGCCTGCACAGCGGCCAGGCCATTTTTAAAAGGCCGCACCTGCCGGTACTGGCAGGGCACCATCTCCTTGCCGTCCGCGGCGCTCACAAAGCCCCAAAGGCCCCCCTGCTTCACCGGGAAAACGCTCTCGCTGGCGGCCTCCACCGCCTCATACCGGGTGTCGGTGAGCGGGGTGCCGTCCGGCAGAAACAGCATCACGGCGCTGGGCTCGCTCAGTTCCACCGGGTGCCCCTCGTCCCCCATATGGTACCGGCTGCTGCCCGGATCTTCCAGACCGGTGAGCGCCGTAATGGAAACCACCTTGGCAATGATCGGGTCGGGGCTGTAGGTGTACTCCTGGCTCCAGGGCTGCAGGTAGCCCATCCAGTCCTCCAGATACAGGGTGCCGGAGGCTTCGTCGTAAAAAATGCCGCTCTCGCTGATGCCGTGGCCGCCGCTGCCCACCACCTCGCCCTGGGCGTTGTAAATCTCGGTTTCGCCCTCGTTGGTGATGCCGCAGACCGGGCACCAGTGCACATTCTTCTCAGCGGGCACCACAATGTTGCCCGCCAGGTCGATCACGCCCGTGCCGCCGTTCTGGGTGAACAGCGCCAGCTGCTGGCGCTCGGCGGTGGTGAGATGCTCCACCGGCAAAAACTCCGCCAGGCTCTGCACGATCTCCAGGTCACTGCGGGGCTCCACCACCCAGCCCGGGGCCGGGGTGGGGCTGGGCTTCGGGGCCTCGGTGGCCGCCGGGGCTCCAGTGCCGGACGAAGCGCTGGGCGAGGCCGACCCCGGGCCGGTCTGCCCGGCCGGCTTGCCGCACCCTGCAAGGCCCAGCGCCAGACAGGCCGTAAGTAAAAAAACTAGCGTTCGTTTCAACTGCCGTCCCTCCCTTTTATAGGTTGGTTCCATTTTACCAGAAAACCGTGAACATTTCAAAGCCGGCGGCCCGCAAAGCATTCCAAACGGGCCGCCGTTCATTTGTGGTATTTGCTGTGGCTGTTGATGGCAAAGGCGCGGTAGATCTGTTCGGTGAGCACCAGCCGCGCAAGCTGGTGGGGCAGCGTGATGCGCCCCAGGCTGACCCGCTGGTGCGCCGCGGCCTTCACCTGCGGCGCCAGCCCATGGGAGGAGCCGATCACAAACGCGATATCGCCTGTGCCGCCCAGCGCCCTCTGCGCCACCAGCGCGGCCAGCTCCTCACTGGAAATCGGCTTGCCCTCCACGCACAGCGCCACCAGATACGCGCCTTTTCGCACGCTGGCCAGAATGGCCTGCCCCTCTTTTTCCAGCGCCCTCTGGATCACCGCCCCGCCGGCATTCTTTTCCGCGATGGCCGCCTCGGGCAGCTCCACAATGCGGAAATCGCACAGGGCGCCCAGGCGCTTTTGATACTCGGCCACACCGGCCGCGCAGTAGGCCGCATTCAGCTTGCCCACGCAGATCAGGTCGATCTTCTGCATTGTTCAAAACTCCATCCACTCGCTGGGCTCGCTGCGGCGCAGGGCCTGCACCTGCACGTCCGGCCCCGGCACAACCCCCGCCGCCAAAAGCGCCTGCTGCACCGCCCCCAGCGCCAGCGCGGGGGTGTTGTTCTCCTTGCTCAGGTGGCACAGCGCAAACTTTTCGCAGCCCTCCTGCACCAATTCCAGGATCTTTGCGGCGCACTCGGCGTTGTCCAGGTGGCCCCGGGGCGATTCGATGCGTCGTTTTAAGTAATACGGGTAGGATCCATAGCGCAAACTATACAAATCGTAATTTGCCTCCAGCGCCACCAGTGCCGCCCCGGAAAGGGCGGTGTGCACCTCGGGCGTGAGTTGGCCCAGGTCGGTGGCAATGGCCATCACCGCGCCGTCCGGCGCGGTGATGCGGTAGCCGCAGCACGGCACGTCGTGGCTGGTGGGAAAGGCCGTGACCTCAAAGCCCCCCACCTGCTCGGTGCGCCCCTCAATGGCAATGCACTCGGCACAGGGCGGTGTTACCCCCAGCCCGTCCAGATCGTCCAGCGTGGCAGCGCTGCCGTACACCGGCACGCTGTAGTGCTTTAAAAACACATTCAGGCCCTGGATGTGATCCGAGTGCTCGTGCGTTACCAGCACGCCCCGCATGGCCGCCACCGGCAGCCCCAGCTCCTTGAGCGCGTTCAGGGTTGCCCGGCAGCTTTTGCCCATGTCGATCACAAGGTATTCCGCGCCGCAGCGCACCACCGAGCAGTTGCCGGAGGAGCCGGAGTATAAAGAAGTGAAGAAAGCCATGGATCTTCCTCGCTGTTCTAGAATACGGGCGCCCCGCCCGGAAAGAAACAAAGCGGGGCCGCGCTGCCCCAAAGAGAGCGCGGCCCCGCGAAACTTTGTTTACAGCGCCTGGGGCAGCACGGCGGAGGCTTTTTCCTCCCGCCGAATGTCCGCGCCGAGCCCCTGGAGCTTTTCCACCAGGCTCTCGTAACCGCGCTCAATGTGGCTGACCTCGTCGATCTCGCTGGTACCCCGGGCCGCCAACGCCGCCATAACCAGGGCCGCGCCGGCCCGCAGGTCGGAAGCGCGCAGCGGGGCGGGCTGCAGCTCCTGCACGCCCTCGATCACCGCCACCTGCCCGTCCACCTGAATGTTCGCCCCCATGCGCACCAGCTCGTCCACATAGCGGAAGCGGTTCTCCCAGATGCCCTCGGTGATGATGGAGGTACCCTGGGCCACGCTGAGCAGCACGGTCATCAGCGGCTGCATATCCGTGGGGAAGCCGGGGTGCGGCATGGTCTTGATCTTGGTGGCTGCCAGATCGCCCGTGCGGTATACCCGCACCGCGTCGTCGTATTCCTCCACCGTGGCGCCCGCCAGCTCCAGCTTGGCGGTGATGGGCTCCAGGTGCTTTGGAATGACGTTTTTAATGAGCACATTGCCGCCGGTGATGGCGGCCGCAACCATGTAACTGCCGGCCTCGATCTGATCCGGAATGATGGAGTAGGTGCAGCCGTGCAGCGCCTCGCGGCCGCGAATCTTAATCACGTCGGTGCCCGCGCCGCGCACATCGGCGCCCATCATGTTCAAAAAGTTTGCCAGGTCCACGATGTGGGGCTCTTTCGCCACATTTTCCAGCACGGTCTGGCCCCCGGCCAGCACAGCGCTGAGCATGGCGTTCATGGTAGCCCCCACCGACACGGTATCAAAAAACACATGCGCGCCCGCAAGCTCTTCGCCGCTCACGTTGATCATGCCGTACTCCACCGAGTCGCGCGCCCCCAAAGCGCAGAAAGCCTTCAGGTGCTGGTCGATGGGGCGGGGCCCCAGGTTGCAACCGCCGGGCATGGCCACCTGCGCCGAGCCGAAGCGGCCCAGCAGCGCGCCTAAAAAGTAATAGCTGGCCCGCATCTGGCGGGAGAGATCATCCGGCACTTCCGTGCAGCACACATGGGTGGTGTCGATCTCGTAGGTGTTTTTATTGAGCATGCGCACCCGCGCGCCCAGGGCGCTCAGGATCTGCAGCGACACAGTGACATCGCTGATGGCAGGCAGGTTTTCGATCACGCATTTGTCCGCCGCCAGAATGGTGGCGGGCAGGATCGCCACCGCCGCGTTCTTTGCGCCGCTGATGGAAACCTCGCCGGTCAGGGGCTTGCCCCCGTTGATCACAAATTTCTCCAATGAAACACTCTCTCCTTTGCGCGCTCGTCCGGGCCTGTCCCAGGCCCCAGGTGGCATCACAACTGTTTTATTATACACCAGACCTTTAAAAAAAGAAACCCTCGGCCATATTATTTGCCTAAATTGTAACATATATGCCCAAACGCACGCCACGATCCGGCGCTTTTCGAGGTTTTTGCGCAAAAACCAGGGCATTTCTGCCAATGGGCACAAAAAATGCCCGTCCCTTTCCCGGGCCGGGCATTTTTCTTTTGCCTGAAAAGCGGTTACATCCCGCCGAACCACTCCCGGGCGCTGCGGCGCGCGCCATTCACGTACACCTCGAAGTGGCAGTGGTTGCCGGTGGAATTGCCGGTGGAGCCCACATAGGCAATCACCTGGCCCTGGCTCACCGCCTGCCCATAGCCCACCGCCAAACGGCTGGCATGGG
>ERZ857984.1185-NODE-1185-length-23199-cov-6.467853_pt1 | contig 23199 bp, 26 predicted proteins | sample MGYA00519914_ERZ857984 | MGnify/ENA primary metagenome ERZ857984 (study PRJEB31778, sample SAMEA3449417) | human gut metagenome | biome: human gut; feature: human-associated habitat; material: faeces | place: United Kingdom | collected 2010/2012 ... | reverse complement strand
ATTCTATTTATTTATTAAAAACTTATTCAAATTCTTTTTTGAATTTATTAAATTTCAATTTGCAAAAAGCATTTATTTATTTAAATGTTTTTATAAATATTTATCTAACGGAAATAATGGCTTTAAAAGGCTTTTATTCAAAAATATATCAAAATTTAAGGAGACTATTATGTCAAATTTTTATCAAGGAGTTAATATAAAATCTATATCATTATTTATATTAACAATTATTACTCTCGCAGCTTGCAGTAAGCAAGACCCAACCAAATTTAAGCCGTCTCAATTAAACGGAACTTGGACTGGCTCTGAAAATCAAAACGCTTTAGTTATTAATACGACTAAAGACACTTTTCAATACGGAGATATGTCTTGTGTAGATATGCCATCCGATTTTTCATCTATAAAAGATGATGATACTACTAATTATACTTTTTCTTTTAGTTATACTATTACAGATCCAAATGGAATTGCTCAAGGAGTTGCTTTAATCAAGAAATATAATGTAAAAGTTTCGTTTACAAGTGACTCGGAATGTGAAGTTAGTGATGAAAGATACTTTGCTGAAACATTTAAGAAAACAAGTTCGCAAGCAGAAACAACTTTTGAGGTTAGCGATTTAGCTGGTTTAAGCGGAGCAAAATGGAAAAGCGCTGACGGAACAGGAATAGTATTTAATATATCTACCGAAGGCAAAATATCGGGAGATGGTTCTTCGTCTAGCGATGTTTTTATTGGTAAAGACATACCAAATTGGAAAACTACTACGGGTAAAGTAGCGCAATTTGAATTTGAAATTACTCATCAACAAAAAACTTATAAATTTAGATTTATAAGTTCTACAAAAGGTTATGTTAATGACAAATTATATTATAGGCAGTAGAATATGAAAAAGTATTTAATTATATTTATTATATTAAGTGTATTTTTTAGTATAAACCTTTATGGACAAAAACAGCCCGTATGGATTTCTGACGCTAAAAAAGTTTATGACGCTTCAAAATATGAATTCGCCGTAGGCTCGGGAAATTCTGAAAAAGAAGCCGAAAATAACGCTTTTACTTCATTATCAAGAGTTTTTGGTATGACAGTAAAAACGGATACTAAAGCCCAACAGAGATTTATACAAAATTCAAAAGGTTTAGAAAAAAACTCAACTTTGGAAGATAATACTTTAGTGGAAGCGCAACATGATTTAATAAATGTTAGAATAGCGGAAAGTTATTATGACGCTAAAAAGAAAAAATATTATGTTCTCGCCGTTATGAATAAAAAAGAAACCGTTCCTTTAATAGTTAGTAAAGTTAAAGAAAATACAAAGACAATTAAAAACTATATTAACAAATCGGATAATGAAAAAGATTTACTTAGAAAATTTTCTTTATTGGATATGGCTTATATAGTATCGTTAAAAAACGATTCTTTTTTACAGCAATTAATGATATTAGATAGTTCGGTAAATGTTAGTATAGAAGAAAATTTAAAATCTTCAATTATAAAAGATAAACTAGATAATGTCGCTAAAAATATAACTTTTGCCGTTGATACGGGAGAATTTTCTTCAAGCGTAAAACTTGTAATAGAGCAGATGATAAGCGATTTGAAATTAAAAATGTCCGCAAGCGCCCCGACTTATACATTTAAAGAACATATTTCATATGATGGAAACGATACGGGCTACGGTATGTATGTATTAAATTATACGCTTCTACTTGAACTTGTGGATTATAACGGAGTAAGGGTTACTTCTTTTAGTTTTAAGGGTAAAGAAGTCGGAGCTAACGAAGAGAGCGCTAAAAAAGTTGTAGGCTCAAAGTTGGCAAAAAGTATAAAAGAACCTCTTTCGGCACAATTCGGAGAGTTTCTAAATAATATGCTTAAATAATTTATTTTTATAAGTTTACAAGATTTATAAGAATAAATATTTAATAAAAAATAAAATATTTATGGAGGGTATTTCAATGATGAAATCCAAAAAAATTTTTATAATGGCTCTTTCTATAGCTATTATAAGCGTTATCTCTAACGGTTCAGTGTTCGCCGCACCCGCAGAGAAATACAAAGTTGTAGACAAAAGTGGCGGCAAAAAGGCTAAAGACCCAGCTTGGTTTAGCGCATGGTTAAAAACTCACAGTAGAACGAAAGTTGAAAAATCTGATAAAGATTTTGAAGGTAAAGAAGCTTTCGTTATAGAACAAGAAGGCGAAGACCTTGATTTTCTTAAAATGTGGGCAAACAATATAAATTCAAGTTCTGAAGTCGTTAGATATTTATCGCAAGAGGTAGAAAATTTTGTAGTAGGTTCTGAATTAGCATCTCAAAGCGGTAAACAGCAAGAAGTAGAAAGAGCCGCTAAAAGTTTAACAACTTCTTTATCCAAAGCGAGATTAGTTGGACTTAGAAAGGAAGGAGATTGGTGGATTAAAAGACAATATACTTCGGGTCCAAATAAAGGTCAGTTTACATATTCATATTATGTATTATATCTAATCGATAAAAAGAAAATAGACGACTTGCTTGATATAGAAATGAAAAAAGCTAAAGGCGAGGCTACTACGGAAACTCAAGAAGTAGTCGACCAAGTATTTGACGAATATTTGGAATCAAGAAACGAAGAATAAAAAACAAAGGAGATTAAAAATGTTTAAAAAAATTTCAATAATAACTTTTATACTAATTGCAAATATATCATTATTATTTGCTCAAAAAGGCGTATATGTAATAAGCCCAGCGGTAGGAACGCATAAAGATAATGCTCTTAAAGAAAGTTATGTATCTACTTTATCAGCTTTATTTATTAATGGCGGCTATGTGGATGAAAATGATAGCTTATTGGGAGCTATAAGAGACGCCGCTATTGATGCTGGTATTGACGCTTTAATTAAATCGCCAGATAAAAATTCCCAAATCGCGGGAAAAGTGTTAAAAGCAAGAGGCGAGAGATTTATAGTGATGGTTGCCGTAGACGACCTTACGGAAGAAACCTGCAATAAATTGGGATTAAAATACGATATTGTAAGTAAGTTTGCCGATGGTGTAGTGACCGTAACTATATTTGATAAAAATAATCTTACTTCGCTTCCTAATGTTAATTTTAAAAGCGTAAAACTACAAAATTACGAAAAGGTATCTAAAGACCTTTTTAAGAGCGCTAAAAAATATTTAGATAAGCAAATTAAACAAAAAAAATAAAAGAGGTTTAAAATGAAAAAAATATTAACCATTATATTTTTTACTTTGATTAGCTTTTCTTTTGTTTATGGTAAAGGAAAAATGGTTCTTACTTTGGCATGCATGCCACCAGAAGGTAATATGGACGAGGAATCAAAAACCGCCTATGTTACCGCTATAGAATCCGCTTTTACCAAAGCTGGGCATAAAGTCGCCGATAGACAGAGACTTGAAAAACTTATGAAAGAGGTATTATTACAGCAAACGAGCGGTATGGTCGATGAAACGAGCGCAGCCGCGGAAGCTGGAAAAATCATGAAAGTTGATTATCTTGCGGCGATTACCGTAGATAGTTGGGATGAGCAGAAAGTAAATAGCGCCGCTGGAGCAAGAGCAGCGGGAAATATATTAGGCGCTCTTTTGGGTTCTTCTCAAACTACAGTTGCCTCTGGCGAATCCGATTTAATAACAGTAGAAAATATTCGGGTTAGCGTTAAAGTGATAGAAGTTGAAACAAGTTTTATATTGGTTTCTTCGTCCGCGGAAGGCAAAAGAAAAGACAGCGCCGAGAAATTGGCTACTAAAATGGTAAAAGATATAGAAAAACAATTAAAAAAGAAAAAATAATTTTTTAGTATGCTTAAGGGGTATATAAAAGAAAATATATATCCCTTTATATAATTTAAATTAAAAAATATATTTTCAAGATAGAATAGAAAATGAAAATAATAATATGTTTATTTTTTATATTAATTAAAATAACATTTTCTCAAAATAACGATAATTTATATTTTATATCAAAAATAAATTCATTTCGTATAAATGCAGGATTAGAAAGACACAAGACTAATAATGATTTAAAAGAAATAGTCGATACGCTCGCTTATATGTATTCTCAAGGAGAAGATTTATCTAAAACTGAAAACATAAAAGAGTTATTTAGAAATATTAATTTAAATATATCTTATTACAATTATCATCGCATAAAAGGAAACAACTCCATTAATAATTTGTTTGACTATTTTATAAATAATTATATAAAAACTATTTTAAACGAAGATTATAATTATGTATCTTTTGGAATATATAATGACGGTTCTTATAATTACTTGGTTTTATTATACTAAGGCAAATCTTATTGGGTTCAAATTTTTTTAAGAGATTAAATATTAGGAGACGATTTTTAATTTACAATATCATTATTTACTCTATTGACTTTAAATTTTAATTATGTAAACTAAAAAAATATAAATTATATAAATTCTAAAAGGCATGCAATTATAAATGATAAAAGTAAAATACGAAGACTTAAAAAAAGCGACTTTCGACAAATTAAAAAATTCGGGCATTGACGAAAAACAAGCCAATATAATAACCGAAGTTCTTTTATATTCCGACATAAGAGGAATTCATTCTCATGGCGTTTTGAGAGTCGAGCATTATATTAACAGAATGAAAAACGGAGGAATAAATTTAAATTCCGATTTTAAAATAAATGTTTTAAAACCTTCTTTCGCTTCTATGGATGCGGACGGAGGATTTGGGCATGTCGCCACAAAATATGCAATGGAATGGGCTATAAAAACTGCAAACGAACAGGGAATAGCTTTAATCGGAATAAAAAATAATAGCCATTGCGGAGCTTTAGGATATTATAATAAAATGGCTATAGACGATAAAAAAGTTTCTCTTATAATGGTTAATACCGACCCTTGCGTTATTCCTTTTGGCGGAAAAAAATCTTTCTTCGGCACTAATCCTATAAGCTACGGTTTTCCAGCGAAAAGAGATTTTATATTAGGCGATATGGCTACAAGCAAAGTTTCTCTTGGAAGAATATTTACGGCAAGAGACAATAACGAAACCGTGCCTTTAGATTGGGGAGTAGACGAAGACGGAAATCCTTCTTCAAATCCTAATAAAATAAAATATGTCGTTCCTTTTGGAGGAGTTAAAGGTTATTTAATAATGACTATGGTCGAAGCCTTTACGGGACTTTTAATTGGAAATGTTTATTGCAATAATTTAGTTAAAATGTATGGCGATATGGATAAAAAAAGAAATCTCTCGACTTTTATACTTGTTATAGAACCTTCGCTTTTCAACGATATGGAAACTTTTTTAAATAGCGTTCAATCTTTTATAGACGATATAAAAAAAGAACCCGCTATGAATAAAAATGAAACTATCTCAATACCAGGAGAAAGAAAAGAAGCCTGCGCAGAAAATTATATAAAAAATGGAATTCCATTGTCGGAGAATGTTTATAAATATATTTTTGAATAAAGTAAAAATACAAGTCATAAAAATAAAATACTTGATAAAATAATTAAAAATGTTATTATATTTACAAAATATTATAATAAAATGTTATGAATGTAGAATTTTTACTTTATGCCAAATTTGATAATAAACGAGTTATTCCTATTCGAGATAGATTATTTAAAGCCATAGTGTCGTCTTTAAATGAAGTTAATATAAATCCTTTAATAATGCTTTCGGAGTATTCCGTTATAGAAAATGAAAATACTTTAATATATTCTTTTCACCCAACCGCCGACCCAATATATTTTGAATATAAAGAAAATACTTTATTTGTAACTGTAAGCACGGGAACTTTTGGAGCGGGCTACCATAAATTTATAATTAATATTTTAGACAGACTTTCAAGAAGGCTTGATATAACATTTGAAGAAAATGAAGATTATAAAGACCCAAGCGGTTATTTTAAAGAGAGAGATTTTAATAAACTAAAAAAATTTTTTATAGATTCTTTAGCCGATTATTCTAAAATGCTTTTGGAACATCATGATAAAGGTTTTGGAAATTTTATGATAGCTATGCCTTATGATTATCCAATAATAGAAAAAGAATATTTTGCGCTTTCGACTTTAGGCTATTGGGGAAAAACTTGGTTTACAGATTTAATTGCAGCGAATGAAGAAGATAAAAAAGTTTTTGCGGAAGATTTTTTTATTTGGAATGACGAAGAGATGAACGCTCAATTTTGGTTTAAAAGTTTAATTAGCATGATATGGCTTTACTTTCCTTTCAGAGAAATTATAGACGACAAAGAAAAAAAACTTTATAAAGAAATAATTTATTCTTTTGAAGAAGCTTATAAAAGAGATAAAAATTTGAGATATCCTTATAATATTTTAATAAAAGTCGCCGAATATTTGGACGATTCTAATTTGGTAAAATTTATTGAAGAAAATAAAAATAATGTTGCTTCAAATATAAATATAGGATTTAGAACGGAAAAAGCGCGATATACAATAGCGGGCGGATTTACAATGATTTTGCCAATGCGTATGAATATGAATAGAAGCGATAAAACTTTAGTGGAATTCAGAGATATTAATATTTATATTGCGATGCAAGTTTATACTTTTTCAAACGAAGAAACCGACATTATAATGGATTATGTTATTAAACAAATGGATATAGCGGACGAAGATAAAGGAAAACCTTTAAATATAAAAATAGAATCTAACGATATAAAAAATATAGCATACGAAAAAAAATTAGATAACGAAGACAATATAATAACAGTCGCCGCGATTACAAATAAATTGGCTTTGCTTATTTGGTTTACTTATAACGGAGAAGAAAACAGAGAAATTTGTTTAGAGGCTATAAAGTCAATAAGAATAGACGATTAAAAATATACTTAATTCATTTTGAGCTTTATGTATATAATCAAAATCACAAAAATTTAAATATATTTTTATACTTTAATTTATAAAATTCAATTAATGAAATAAATTTAATTATTGTTGATAATGTTAATAAAAAATTAATAAGTTATTATAATTTATTGATTTATATATTTAAATGTTATAATATGTTATAATATTTTATAGCAATAAAAGGAATATTTATTATTTACTATGGAAAATTTATTGGTAGAGCAAAAAAATTCTTTTAATTTTCTATTAAAGAAAATGCCAAAAAATATAATAAATAGTAATAATCATATTGATTTATCTAATATAAAAATTGGACTAATGATTGACGATGTTCTTGAAGCTATAAAAAAAATACCTGATAAAAGTATATCAACTGTTGTAACTTCTCCGCCATATTGGAATTTAAGAGATTATAAAGATAATAGACAAATAGGAAATGAAAAAAATCCTTTAGAATTTGTTAATAAAATTGCTTTAGTCGGAAAAGAAATTTTAAGAATATTAAAAGATGACGGAGCATATTTTTTAAATATTGGCGACACTTATGTTGACCAAAGTTTGCAGATGATACCTCAAAAAATAGCAATAAAAATGCAAGAGCAAGGATGGTTGATAAGAAATCAAATTATTTGGTATAAACCTAATCATATGCCATCGCCTGTAAAAAATAGATTTTCTAATACTTACGAAGTTATTTATTTCTTTACAAAAAATGATTGGGAGAAAAAAGTAAATTTTAATTTAGATGCAATAAGAATTCCTCATAAATCTAATTTCAAAAAACAAAATCCTAAAATTATAATTAATGATAGTAAATTTATTAATGAAACTAAAAATAAAGGCGCATCTCCTGCAGCTAGACTCGTTAATGGTTGTGAAAAATATACAATTAAAAGAAATATCACAGCAAGCCAAAAAGAAATTTCAGATTATTTAAAAAATGCATTAAAGAAAAATAATATAAATATAGCTACTCTCACTAAAATTTTGGGAGAAGAAAAATATAAACATAAAGCTAGCCATTGGTTTAGAGTTGATGCAGGTGGTTCGTATCCTTCTAAAGAAGATTGGAAAGAGCTTAAAAAGATTTTAAAATTTAATGATAAATATGATAATCAAATGTTAAAAGAATATAAATATTTACAAAGCGTAGAATCTCATCCGAAAGGTAAAAATCCTGGAGATTTATTTATAGCTAATACTGCAAAAAGTAAATATAAACATTTTGCAGTTTTTCCTGAAGAGATTCCAGAACTTGCAATTAAATCTTGTTGTCCAGAAAATGAATTTGTATTAGACCCATTTGCAGGAAGTGGAACTACGGGAGTTGTTGCAAATAGATTAAATAGAAAATGTATTTTAATAGAAGTTCAAAAAGATTTTGCAAAAATTATTAAAGAAAGAATAAAGGATATAGAAATTTTATGATAGAAAATAAAAAAGAATTAATTAAAATAGAAGAGATAGAATATCATTACTTTCAAGAAATAAAATTTATGTTAGAACAAGATAAAGATAAAATGCTTAAAGGACTTGCTTCAAAAGAGGAAATAAAAGAAGATTGGGAAAATGTATTTTTTAAAAATAATGATTCTAAAAAGAATTCGGATTTTGCAAGAGGTGCTGAAAGAATTTATTATTGGTTATTTAATCAATTAGGAAAACCTAACTCTTCACCTATAGGTTCGGATATGATGTTTGAAACTTGGAATTCCTATATACATATTGATATAAAAACAGCGAAGAAATCTAATCCTTCCGATTATAAAGGAAAAGTTAATGTAGGCGAAAATCAAACTAGTTATAAAGATAGTTCATTTAATTCTAATTTGCCGAATTTCTATAATAACATTATTCAAAAAACTAAAAAGATTTGTTTAACTTATATTATATTGGTTGTTTATGACGATATAACTTTAGATATAGTTTCAATTTTATTAATCAGCATTCCAAATGGAGAATTAAATAAAGTATATAATAAATCTATAATAGGAGCAGGCAAAGGATTTCGTAAATCTTTTAGATTTAAATATAAATGTTCATTTAATTTACTTGGGACTCATAAACTTCGTTATTCTTTTATATATTTAAATGATAAAATTAAAGAAAAAGAAATTATAGGTTAGGAAATTATAATAATATGTCCGAAAACGCTATTGAAAAATATTACAATGAAATAAAAGAAGCCGAATTAAACGGTATGAATAACGAACAGAATATAAGAGAATATTTTTACGAACTCTTAAAAAATTATACGAATTCGCAAAATCTTAAAATTGAAAGAGAAACTAAAGAATTTGTTTTTGAAAACGGACAGAAGAAAAATATATTTCTTGACGGCAGAATAAAAAAAGAAAATATGGTTATAGGTTGGGTTGAGAATAAAGATGCAAAAGACGATTTGAATAAAGAGATTAAAAATAAAAAAGAAAAACAATATCCTTTGCTTAATACAATATTTGAAAATTCAAAAGAGCTTGTTTTATTTCAAGACGGTAAAGAAGTTATAAGAGTAAATATGCATAAAAGCGAAGAGCTTGATAAAGTTTTAATTAAATTCGTTAGTTTTAGACCTGAAGAATATAAAAAATTTCAAGATGCATTTAATAATTTGAAAAGAATACTTCCCGACCTTGCCAAAGATTTGAGAGAATTTTTTAAAGAAGAGAAAAAGATTAATAAAAAATTTAAAGAGAATTTAAAAGAGTTTACGAAAAAGTGCCAATTAAGTATAAACAATAATATAACCGAAGAGCTTGCAATTGAAATGATAATTCAGCATATGCTAACAAGAGATATTTTTGTTATATTTTTTCAGAATGCAAATTTCCACATGAATAATATTATTTCAAAATCAATAAGCAATATTTTAACGCATATTAATCAAAAAAGTTTTGAAATAACCGAAAAAATTAAATCATATACCGATTGTTTAAGCTCTTATACTAAAACAATTACAAAAGACGATAAACAAGATATTTTAAAAACTTTTTACTCCGATTTTTATAAAGCGCTTAATTCTAAAAAAGCGGATGCTCAAGGAATAGAATATACTCCGATTCAAATAGTTAAATTTATGGTTGACGCTTCCGAAGAACTTTTATATAAACATTTTAACAAAAAATTATCGAGTAGAGATGTTAATATTTTAGACCCTTGTTCTGGAACGGGAATTTTTATGGCGGAAATTATTAATAGAATCAATTTAAAAGATTTGGAATATAAATATAAAAACGAATTATTTTCAAACGAAATTGATATAATGCCTTATTATATTTCAAACTTAAATATTGAAAACGCGTATTTTGAGAGAACGAATAGCTATGAGATATTTGAGAATATATGTTTTTTAGACACTTTGGAATTTCAAACAAAATTAGGAAATAACGCGCTTTTTGGAATGGAAGAATTTAGCGAAGGAAATGTTAAAAGAGCGGTTAGACAATACGAAAAGAAAATAAATTTAATAATCGGAAATCCGCCTTATAACGCCAATCAAAAAAGCGAAAACGACAATAATAAAAATAAAGTTTATATAGATTTGGATAAAAGAATAAAAGACACTTATGTTAATTTAAGTTCCGCTCAAAAAACTAAACAATATGACATGTATAAAAGATTTATTCGTTGGGCATCCGACAGAATAAAGAGCGAAGATGACGGAATAATAGCTTTTATAACAAATAACGCTTATTTAGATTCTCGTCAGGATGACGGATTTAGAAAAAGCGTTCAAAAAGAATTTGATTATATTTATATTATAGATTTGAAAGGCAATGCAAGAAAACGAAATAAAAGCGAAGGCGGAAATGTTTTTAATATTCAAACGGGCGTGGCTATAATGTTTTTGATTAAAAAAGGCGTTTCAGAAAAACAAAATAAAATCAATCCTTTAAATCAGAAAAAAGCGAATATAAAATATTATAATATCGGCGACTTTTTAAGCGGCGATAAAAAATTAATGACTCTTCAACAAGATATTTCATTTTTTGATTTTGAGGATATAATTCCCGACAATAAAGGGCAATGGCTTAATCAAACTAATAACGATTTTTACGAGCATACCGCTTTGATTGATAAAAATGTTAAGAATCAAAAAGTCGGCAAGGCAATAGAACAGAAAGCGATTTTTAAATTATTTACTTTAGGCGTATCGACAAATAGAGATAATTGGGCATATGATTTTGATAAAGAACAGTTGGAGAAAAAAATAAAATGTTTTTTGAAAATTTATAATAACGAAAGAAAAAAATGGGCGGACAAAAAATTAAACGATGCAAATTTTAACGACAATTTAGATTATTCTATAAAATGGAGCGAACATTTAAAAAAGCAATTAATACAAAATAAAGAAATAAAATTTAATAAAAAATCAATAGTTAAATGTTTATATCGTCCTTTTATTTATCAATATTTATATTTCAGCAATCAATTTTGCGATAGACTTTCATTTAATAAATTTTTATTCCCAAATGAAAATTCAGAAAATATTTGTTTAACTTTTACAACTAAAGATAGTTATAAATTTGATATTTTAGCCATAAATAAATTATCGGATTTGCATACAACACTTTACGGAACTATAAACGCTCCTTTGTATGTTTACGAAAACGGAGAAAAGAAATTAAATATTACCGATTATGCGATAAAAGAATTTCAAAATAAGTATAAAGATAAAGCTACGGCGGAAAATATTTTTGCTTATTGTCATGCGGTTTTGTCGTCTCCAAAATATCAAAAAGAATATGAAGAAAATCTTAAAATCGATTATCCAAGAATTCCGCTTTATAAAAATTTTGATAGATTTGTAGAGCTTGGAAAAAGATTAATAAAATTGCAAACGGAATTTGAAAATTTTAATTGCTGCAATGAAGAAATACAATTAAAAATTGAAAAAGATTTTAAATATATGCCCGAAGATTTTTCTATGATAAAATTAAATAAAGAAAAAGGAATTATAATATTTGACGGAAAAAATAGAATTGAAAATATTCCGAAAAAAGCTTTCGATTATAAAATCGGAACAAGAAGCGCTTTAGATTGGATTATAGATTATTATAAACCTAAAAAATTAAATCCTCAAAAAGAACTTCATCATAAAACTTTAATTGAAAACGGTTTAAACTCTTACGATTATAAAAATATTAGAGAATATTTATTTGAATTAATTCCTAAAGTTATTGAAATAAGCGTTGAAACTGTGGATATTTTTAAAGAATTGGAAAAATTAAATTAAAAAATAGTAATTATTTACTATAGACTTTTTATTTCTTTTTAATTAAACTATATATAAAAATTATTAAAATCGGAGAGCAAATGAAAAGAGCATATATTAAAGAAATAGCATATTATGTCCCTGAAAAAATTTTGGACAATAAATATTTTGAAAGCATTTTAGATACAAATAACGAATGGATAATAACTCGCACGGGAATAGAAACAAGAAGAATGGCAAGAGAAGACGAAACCATATTTGAAATGGGAATAAACGCCGTTAATAATCTTCAAAATAAAGGAGTAGATTTAACCGTTGTCGATACAATAATAACGCCTACGGTTACTAAAGATTATATTTTTCCTTCAATGGCAGGACAGATTCAAAAAGCTTTAGGATTAAAAAATTGTTTTGCTTTCGATATGTCGGCGGCTTGTTCGGGTTATGTTTACGCTATGAATACGGCTACAGCATTAATTGAAAGCGGACAATCGAAAAATATTTTAATCGTATGCAGTGAAAAATTAACTAAAGATATAAATTGGAAAGATAGAGGAACTGCAATTTTATTTGGAGATGCAGCCACAGCTTCTTTAATAACATCTCGAGAAGACGGAAAAGGAGTTTTGGCTATAGATATGCAAAGCGAACCTGATTTTAGTATAATGTTAAACGGCGGAAGCGTATGTCCTATAAGAGCGGAAGATTTTGACGGAGCGGATTTTAAAATACACATGGAAGGCGGAGAAACTTTCAAAAGAGCGGTTATAGAATATTCAAATAGCATTGATAGAGTTTTAGAAAAAGCTAATAAAAAATTATCGGATGTTAATTTCTTTGTTCCGCATCAAGCTAATTTAAGAATCATTCAAGCGGTTGCAAAAAGAATCGGGCTTCCTATTGAAAAAGTTAGCGTAACTTTAAATAAATTTGGAAATAGTTCTTCAACGAGTATCGGACTTGCTTTAACTGACGCTTTAGATAATAATAAAATTAAAGAAGGCGATTTAGTTTTATTTACGGCTTTTGGCGGCGGTTTTACTTGGGGTTCTACTTTAATGATTTGGTAATTAGTGAAATTATAGAAACGCTATTATTTTTATATTATGTTTTTCCCTAACATATTTATATCAATATCTTTAAAAGAATTATCAATTAACATTTTTAGTTTTTTTACTCCAAGTTTTTTTAATTCTTCAATTGCCTCATAATAAAATTTATCCAAACCGTTAATTGAATGAGCGTCAGTATTTAGCGTTAAAGGAATATTCATTTTCAAAATTTTTTTAATTGTCATTTTATTAGGATAATGAGCGTCAAGATTTGATTTACTCATAAGCTTTATATTAACTTCGACTATAGAGTTATTTTCTTTTATATTTTCTAAAACTTCTTCGACTTTTTCGATATACCAATCTTCCTCTTCGGTAAAATATTCCTTTTTCAAATTATATTTTCTAACCAAATCTAAATGTCCGATAATATCAGGTTTTTGAGTATTTGCCATTTTAATTATATTGTCAAAATATTTTTCTATAACGATTTTTATATTTCCGAAATGTTTAATCGTTGCTTCAAAATTATCTTTCGACATATCAATGCAAAAATAATCTTTATTGTCGTCTATAAAATGAACAGAACCTATTCTATAATCGAGAGCCATTTCTTTATCGGTATCTTTATTTAAGTTGGAATAATAATCCGCTTCTATTCCAGAATAAATTTGAATTTTGTCTTTGTATATTTCTTTATATTTTTTTATATCGCTTAAATAATTAATAGTGCCTTCTTTCGTCATAGAACAATCGTCTTTAATAAAATTTGAATGTCCAGAAAAACCTAAACTTATAAATTCTTTTTCTATCGCGTATTTTATATTTTCTTCTATAGAATTTTTACCATCGCAATAATTTGTATGCGTATGCAAATTTGAAATATATTTCATTATAATAACTCATTAATTAATTATGAATAATTATATCATAAATTTTTAAAAATAAAAATTATATTAAATCTAATTTGTATATATCCAAATCTTTGAATATATTTTTTAATTTATTATAATCTTCGTTTATTATATTTTCATTTTTGTCGTATAAAGCGAAAAGCGAAGAACCCGAACCGCTCATGCAAATTTTTCTTTTAATTTCATTTTCCGCTTTTTCTTTATATTCTTTTATTTTAGGCTCAATCTTAAAAACATTTTTTTCAAATATATTGTAAGTATGCAAATATAAATCTTCAAATTTTATTTTCTCATTTTTATCAAGCAAATTTTTAATATAAAAAATATCGGATTTGTTAAAATCATTTTCTGCAAATTTTGAATAAGCCAATTTTGTAGAAACTATTATATTTGGATAGATTAAAATTATTTTATAAGGAAAAGTAAAATTATATAAAAAAATTTTCTCTCCAATTCCCGATACCCAACTTAAACCTCCATTTATAAAAAACGGAATGTCTGCACCAAATTTTGAAAAAGATTCTATTAATCGATTGTCGGGCTTTATATTTAATTCTTCTAAAAAAAAGTTTATTATAGTAGCCGCATTTGAAGAACCTCCTCCGAGCCCCGCTCCAGTAGGAATATTTTTTTCTATATTTATTTTATAATTTTTTTTAAGATTCATTTCATTTTTGAAATAATAAAATATTTTTGAAACTATATTTTCTTCGTTGTCGTTTAATTTATATTTTCCGCTCGTTGAAATTTTAAATTCTTTATCTTCTTCAATTTTTATTATATCGAATAAATCAATCGTATGAAATAAAGATTCTATTAAATGATAACCGTCTTCTCTTTTTGATTTTATATCTAAAAATAAATTAATTTTGCAAGGAGATTTTTTTATAATCATATAAATACTTTTTTTAATTAATAATTATTTAAGATTATATAAATTCTATAAATATTTTTCAAGTTCATACTATCAAATTGAATGTTTTATATTTAGATATTACAAATTAGAATTATAAAATAATTATCTTTTTATAAATTTTAATCATTAATAAAACTTAAAATATTTATTTAAGACAGTGAAAATTTGACTTAACAATTTTGTCAAGGTTTTTTTATTATATAAAATTTCTATAACAAGGAGTGTTCACAATGAACAACAGACAGACAATTTCTAAATCTTTATTAATAATAATTGCTTTATTATTAATGGTAAGCTGCGGGAAGGATGATGACAAAAGACTAACTGATTCTAAAGATAGTGTCACTTCCTATAGAGTTTATACGAATGATATCGGCGACACCAACGATATTGGCGATACCAACGATGTTGGAGATACAAACGATAGCGGCGATACCAATAATAGTGGCGATGACGGAGAATGGGGATTAATTAGTTAAAATTTTTTAATTCCACAAGAATAAAGATTTAAGGCTCATGTTCTTTTATTTTAAGAATATGAGTCATTTTTATTTAACGGTTTATTTTTTATTAAAACAATTTCTATTTATATTTTTAAATTTTGCACTTGATACAATATATATTTAGATATAATATAACATAATTAATTTTAATATTTTAAGGAAAGCATAATGAAGTATCCTGAATTTTTTACGCCTTTTGTAATCTCGCCAAGTATTCCAATAAGATGGTATGGGCTTATGTATATAGTCGGAATAGTCGTTTCATGTTTGGTTTTGAATAGCATAAAAAAGAAAGGTTGGATTAAATATAATGACGATAACAACGGCGGAGTTTACGATATGGTTTTTTATGCGGCAGTCGGAGCGATAGCGGGGGCAAGATTAGGTTATTTCGTATTTTATTCTCCGCAAACTTTTTTGAAGCCTTGGGAAATACTTGGAATAAATCTTGGAAACGGAATAAGTTTTTCGGGTTTTGCAGGAATGTCTTTTCATGGCGGATTTATAGGAATGTGCATATCTTTAATTATTTTCAGTAAAAAATATCATTATAAAATTTTAGATATAGGCGACCATGCAACCTTGCCTTCAAGTTTATGTTTATTTTTTGGAAGAATAGGAAATTTTATGAATGCGGAACTTTACGGAAGAGTAACGGATTCTTTTATAGGAATGCAATTTCCTTTATATGATGCAGTCGGAGGATATGAAAATTGGAAGGCTATGTTTCCTGCTATAAGACCTTATACTGAAGCGAGGCATCCTTCTCAAATATACGAGGCGATTTTGGAAGGTTTGGTTTTGGCTTTGGTTTCTTATTTTATTTTATATTTAAGTCAAAAAAATAAAAAAATAAGAAGAGGGACGAGATTATGGGTTTGGATGATATTATACGGATTATTTAGAGCTTTTATAGAACAGTTTGCAAGAGATATAACCGAATGGACTATAGGACCTATAACTTCGGGAGCTATTTATTCTATATGTATGATTATAGTCGGAGTTGTAATGCTTATTTATACTTACGCTAAAAAATCCGATTAACTAAAATTAAATTAAGAAGAAAAAATAATTAAACGGAAAATAAAAAATGGTTTACGAAATATTTTCAAATAGATTATCAATCGGCATTATATCTTATTTTGTATTTATAATATCGGCGAGCGCTCATGAATATTCTCATGCAAAAACTGCGTATAATTTTGGAGATAAAACGGCGAGAGATTTAGGAAGATTAACTTTAAATCCTTTCGCTCATATAGATATTTTAGGCACGGTAATTTTGCCTTTGCTTGCAGCTTTGACAGGAATTCCAATTATAGGTTGGATGAAAGCCGTTCCCGTTAATCCTAATAATTTTAAGAATTTTGAAAGAGACCAGGCTATAGTTTCGTTTGCGGGACCTTTTGCGAATTTAATAATAGCTTTTATATCTTTTATAATAATGAAAATTCTTACATTTCCAATTAAAGGAGTTTTTATTATAAATAAATTAATCATAATTTTGCAATCTAACGATAATGTTATAACGAATATTATTTTAAATATAATTCCAATATTTCTTGCAATGCTGTTTATGTCTTACACTATAAATATAATGCTTATGTTTTTTAATCTTCTGCCTTTTCCTCCTTTGGATGGCGGATGGATATTGAGATTCTTTTTATCTCCAAAAGGAAAAAATACTTACGATAAAATATATCCTTACGGTTTTTTGATTTTATACGCTTTATTATTTTTTGGAATATTAAGAACTATATTGTCGTTTATACAAAATATATCAAGTTATTTATTGGGCGATACATTTAAAACGATATTGTCTATTTGATTGTTATTTTTTCTACATATAAAAGTAATCGAAAAAATCTATTATGTTATTTTTTGCTATCAAAAATAACATCATAAAAAACGGTTTATACAATTAAGTATAAACCGCAAATCAAGTGTATTAGAATTTATATAAAAAATTTTGAAAAAGATTTTGCTTTACGCTTTCGGTCCAAATTTAAAACCTAACTCTACGCCTATATCGAATATTCCTTCCATTTCAGATTTTTGCTCTGCATTTAATTCAGTTGGTGGAGTAGCTTTAGTTTTAATCATATCGTATCCTAAATACAAGCCGATATTGAAAGCCAAATTATCTATAAAGAAAATAGAATAATCTAAAGTTCCTTTAATATAGCCTATAACCGCAGGACTATACATCTCTCTAAACTCTTTCATGTTTAATTTCCCTTTATATTGTATTTTCTCATCTCCAAATTCAGATTTATAAGAATATTGCACAGCCATAGGGATTTTAACTCCGCCTCCAATTCCTATTGAAAACGCGCCAATATTGAATTTAGGAAGCAAACCAATTTGGAAGCTATCGACACTATTAACTTGAGAAATAGAGAATTTAACGCCGCCTTCTTCACCCTTTGCAGAAAGTGAGCGAGTAGTATGAGCGTATCCTAACTCTCCTAAAACGCTTATTCCGAAACCGTCTACAACTTGGAACATATAACCTAATTGAGCGGTAACTCCAGCGTCAAAACCTACTCCGCTTTTAAATTGAGCATCTTTTTCACTTTTGGTAGGAATACCAATACCCAATCCGAGTGGCACATTTAATATAAACTCGAAACCGCTTGAAGCAAATGCCGATACGCTAAAAATCATCGTCATTGCAATTGTTAGAAGAAATTTTTTAATGTTTTTCATTTTGTTATCTCCTTTTATGAAAAATTTTTTATTTATAACAAAATCGGGTTTCTTCTTTCCCGATAAGTTATCAAAGTTGATATATCCGAATGAAACGGATAAAATTTTAATAATTTTTTCAATTGATTTATTTTTGAAAAGTTTAAACTGCTTGTTCTGCTCTGTTTAACATACTTACAGTGTTTTTAAATCTCAATGTACTAATCATAAGGGTATATCTTCAGTTCAATTAGCGGAACAAGTTGGAATTACTCAAAAGACGGCTTGGTTTATGGCGCAAAGAATAAGAGAGGCATACGAGCGAGGCGAAAATATCTTTGGCGGGATTGTAGAAGTAGACGAAACTTATATAGGTGGTAAGGACAAGAATAAACATTCTAAAAAGAAAAGTAAAACAAGGGGTGGTTTTAATAAAGAAGCAGTATTAGGAATAGTAGAGAGAAGAGGTAATTTGAGACTTGAGCATATCGGAGAAACTAATCGTTATACTGTGAGTAAGGCTTTGAGCGGAAAATTTAATAGTGATACAGTTGTAATAACGGATGAGACAACGGTTTACGATAAGATAATTAAAAATAGGAAGACAGTTAATCATAGTAAAAACGAATATGTGAACGGCGAGATATATACCAACACAATAGAAGGAGTATTCGGTATAGTTAAGAGAACAATATTTGGGATATATCATTTTGTAAGTAGAAAACATTTACAAAGATATATGAACGAAATAGCTTTTAGATATAATATTAGAGAATTAAATAATTTTGACAAGGTTAATTTATGTCTGTATAATATGAATAACAGATTAAGATACGGAGATTTAATAGGATGGCGAGAACAAAACGAAAAGCTACAATATTCCAAAATATAGGCAGAAACCAAAGCTTTAATGAAGTTGTAGAAAATATATTAAAAGCGAATGTTAAAGATTTGGGTTATAAGAAAGTTGAAAAGAAGAAGTAAATAAAAACAACTTTTATTTATATTGTAGTTTCTTTTATATTGCTTAATTGGATTTGTAATTGTCTTTTTAGCGACAAACAATAATCATTTGTTTTGTCTATTTCTAAATATTTATTGAGATAATATAAAGCCATTTTATAGTGTTGTAAAGCTTTATAATCATTCTTATATGATAGCGAATCATTACCAAGTCTAGTATTTAATTCAGCCAAATTAAAATATATTTTGGGCGGAAAATCTTTTTCTTTTATTGCTTTATCAAAATTCTTTTGCGCCTCGTCGTAATTACCTATTAACATATAGGCTGCGCCTAAATTATTAAACGCATGCCCGTTATTAGTGTTTTTATTTTTTATATATTGCTCTAATAAATTAATACCTTTTATATAATCTTCTTTTTTTAAATATTCCAATGATTGTTTGAATAGATTTTCACTCATCCCTATTTTCCTCCTCAAAATGATTTTCTAGTTCTATTTTTTCTGGACTTATTTTTCCAATTTTTTCTTTACTTTCTCTTATTAAATCTTCTAATTCTTTTTTCTTTTCATTGAAGTTATATAGATTAAAGGCAGTAACTGTAATAAATAAAACCGATAGTAAAGCTAACCATAGGGAAGCAAAATGGTTAGAATCATTTTGATAATGCGCTATTCTTTCCTCTAAAAATAGAATTCTATTATTAATAAAATTATGATTAGATATTATATTATTCGTATCCAATAGGTTTATGTTATAAAACATATTTGTTATCCCGCTTAATGAAGTTTTATAAATCCTTTTGCTTTCCTCATTATACCATATAAAGCCAATAAAGTAAATTATTATAGATATAATTATAATAATATAAACTCCTATAGAGTGTTTTGCTTTCTGATTTTTATTATTCATTTTACTCCATTCTATAATAGGAATTATAATAGAATAAAATATAATGAATAACATTATAATTACTACTATATGCGTCTATATTAACATCGGAATTATACCTATTAAATTTATTAATTATATGTTATAATATTATATAAGGATTAACAAATGAATATATTTAAAAAACTTTTTAATAAAAAGAAAATAGAAAAAGAACATACAGAAGATGTTGAATATATAAATCGAGAAGAGGAACTTATAGAGTTCGTTAAACAAGGCGGCGTAATTGTATATATGGACGAAAAATATTGGAGTAAAAAATTTGATTTATTATATAATAAGGGAATTGATTTTATTTTTGATGAACAATTACGCAATTCTAGTATTGTAGAGCGTAAGGATAGATTAAAATATGTAGTAGAACAAGGTTATACTATAATTCATTTTAATAATAGATTTAATGAACTGCTTGAGGCTAACAATACACGCATATATTTAACTACAGAGAAAGAGGATTTAAAATATAATAATGAAAGTTGAAGACTTAATTGGTAAAAAGAATTACGAAAAACAATTAGAAAAAGATTCTTTTCAATATGGATTATCTCTACCAGCACAATATTAAAAAATAAAACTATTAAATAATATAATAAATTATTTCAATTATTTTTTATTAAACAATAATAATCTTTTTCCGAAAATTAATATTGTAGTTTTTTTTTATTATTGTTATAATATTAATTGATTTTAATTTTAACTTGAGTAATTAAAATGGCTAGTGTTTTTGATGTGAGCAATTATATTTTACAATTATCTAATTCTATAGATTCTGATGAAAGAGATTTAATCTCTAATTTAAAGTTACAAAAATTATTATACTATTGTTATGGATTTTCTTTAGTTTTATTAAAGAAAAAATTATTTAATGATGATAAAATTAAAGCATGGCCATTAGGACCAGTTTGCCCTAAGGTTTACAATAAATATAAAAAATATGAATCAAATCCAATACCTATAGAAGATGTTATCAATAGTAAATTAAAATTATCAGGTAAAGAAAAAGAATTGATAAATGAAGTATATAGTATTTATGGGCAGTTTTCCGCTTGGAAATTAAAAGATATGACACATCAAGAATCTCCGTGGAAAAATACAAAAAGGAATTATACTATTTCAGACGAAGAAATGAAAAATTTTTTTATAACTAGATTGCAATGAGTAAAAATAGAATAAAACAAGTTCAAATAACTAAAAGTCAACGTATAAATCCTAAAGTAGATAGTTATGATAATTTAGAAAATAACGCAAATAAAAATCCAAGTTTTTGTTTTAAACATATAAGTAAAAAACATGGCCTAAAGAATTGCGAAAAAAATGAACTAATTTCTTTCTTTGATACTCTTTGTAAGTTAAGTAATCTAACATGGAATGAAATTATAAATAATAACAGGCATAAATTAGGATTAGAGACTATAAAAATAAAATCTTTGAAAATACCTATAAATAAAGATTTAGTCAATGATGACCATTTAATAGCTATAAGATTTTATAATAAAAAGCCTATGTTAGGATTTCGCCAAGGATGTATATATCATATAATGTTTTTAGATTGTAAAATGAATTTATATGACCATAGTTAATTATATACTATAATATTATATAAGGATTTATAAATGAATATATTAAAAAAGCTTTTTAACAAGAATAATTATAAAAAGAAATTAACTCTTCCCATATTATATTATAGATATATGAATGCAATAGATAAATATAATGACTTAACCTTATATTTATGTGAACACAAATATATACTGGAAGATATGAAAAATAAAAATGGTTATGTATGTAGGGCATCAGTAAAGAAAATAAAGGAATTCGCAAAACATGGCGGGGTTATTCTATTTGTAGACAATGTCGATTTATATAAAAAAGAAAAATATTTAGAAAAACATAATATCAAATACGTTATTACAGATAATATAAAAGATTTACAATATAATATAAAGGAATTAAATTATGGCATTTGAAATTGAAAAATATATTGGCGAAAAGAATTTTCTAATCGCAACTTAAACCATCAACTTTTATAAACTACTTTATCAAACCCTCACTGCAAGCAAAAACTACTTACAATGAGGAGTTTAACAAAATTTATTTAATATGAGGAATTTATTATCTACTGCGCCCATTTTCCTTTTAGAGCGTTAAAAATAAAATTATAACTCGGATAAGGCGTATCAAAAAGAGCGGACTTCGTAGTTAAATCAACTTTGAATGTAGCAATAAATAAATCTTTTTCGTCTATTTTTACAAAGCTAACTTTTACATCACTAAAATAAGTCGTAAAGATTTTATTATCTTTTATATTTTTTTCTAGTATGCTTATAAACTCATTAACAGGAATATTATTGCCCGCTTCTCCAGGATTTATTATTAGTTATAGCAAAAGTATTATCTTTGAAAAAAGTTTTATCAACTATTCCAAAATTAAATTCGCCTTGTCTAAAATTATTAGCATCTTTAAAAGAATCTCCGCCAATTGTAGTTAAATTAGTAAATGTGTCAAATGTATTAGTGTAGATATTTGAGTATTTGCCAACAAAAATATCTGCAGTGTCAGTATATCTTGAAAGATTTTCTCCAGATAAACTAAAAGTTAAAGTAATCTTATTCGATACTGCGGCGTCTGCTTTAGACAAATCAAACTTTGTTAACTTTAAAGCGTTGTTTTCAACAATAAAATTAGTTGGGTCTAAATTTAGTTTTTGTTGTTCTTCTGTAACTTCCGTTACTGTAGCGCTTGCTCCGACAAAACTTAAAGGAAGCGAGTTTAAATTTGTTTTTCCATCAGTGGATACAATTAGCAAATTACCCGTTAGATTTTTTATAGGGTCGGTTTGCGTTATTCCTCCGCCTCCGCTTTTTCTACAAGCTACCGAACCTAAAATTAATAATAATAATGTAATTGAAAATATTTTGTTTTTTTGAGTCATAATTGACCCTCCTTTTAATAAGAATTTTTTTTATGAATAAAAAGCCGAAGGTTCGACTTAATATTTGCAATAGAAATTTTTTCGCAAAAAAATTCGCGAAACTCTTGACATAAATATTGTTTTGTGTTATAATTAGAAAGAGGCTTTCTGCTTTCTGCTTTCTGCTTTCTGCTTTCTGCTTTCTGCTTTCTGCTTTCTGCTTTC
>ERZ857984.1181-NODE-1181-length-23393-cov-5.868583_pt1 | contig 23393 bp, 18 predicted proteins | sample MGYA00519914_ERZ857984 | MGnify/ENA primary metagenome ERZ857984 (study PRJEB31778, sample SAMEA3449417) | human gut metagenome | biome: human gut; feature: human-associated habitat; material: faeces | place: United Kingdom | collected 2010/2012 ... | reverse complement strand
TGCTGGTCCAGGCCATCATCGACGGGATCCGTAACCGGCCTTACACCGTCAAGGCCATCCTGGCCGGGGTGTGCCTGGCCTTTTTGGTGGCGCTGCCCCACTTCTGAGAATTTCCCAGAAAGGAGGTCCCCCATGTCTCAACGTACCACCCGTCTCCGCGGTCCTTTGGCCGCCTTGCTCATCGCCCTGGGGGTGGGGGCCGTCCTGCTGGTGGGGGAGGTGGCCTGCTTCTCCCTCCACCCCGGGGTGGCCAGCGCCGCCAACGCCAGCACGCCCTGCCTGGCCTGCCCCCAGGCGGGCCAGGCTGCCAGCACCGCCGCCAGGGCAAAACATACCCCCGCCCCCATCCAAAAATGCCAGCGCTTCACGCCTCTCCCTCCCTTTCACAAAAAGTCTGCTGTAATTTATTATAGCACAAAGGGGCTGTTGCAACGATCATTTGCATTGGTAAATTGCACAAAGAATCCGTTCCAAAACGCAAAAGAAAACGCCTTCATAAGCTTTTTCAGCTGTTTTCGGGCGTTTTCTTTATGCATTGCTTTTTGGCCGGGCTATTTTGCGGCAGTCCCTCTTCTCAACCGATGTTTTTTCCGGGTTACAGCCGGGCCCGCCCGCTCACCCGTTCCGGCCCGCGCCGCAGGTGATGCGGCGAATCCGTTCCAGGTCGGCCTTTGGCTGCCGGTCGTAGGTAAGCAGGCCGTTGATCTCCTGCTCCACATCCGTGAGCTGCGTGTAGCAAAAGCCCTGCACACAGGCAGAATTCAGCATTGGGCGGATCACGGCCTCATACCGCCGCAAAAAATCCTCTTCGTCCTGCGCGGTGGAATAGCCCCACCCGTTTTCGCCGCACGCGGCAAACGAAATACCGCCGAATTCGCTCACCAAAATCGGCTCGCCCCGGTACCCGCTCCCCTGCACATACAGCGGCCGCGCGGCCGGCCGGCTGGCAAGCGTCGTTTCCGCCGACCGATAGCGCGCCGCGAGCACCTCTTCCCGCGCCTCGTAGTCGTGGATGGTCAGCAGATCGCCCCCCACATGCTCCCAGCCGTCGTTGTCGCTCACCGGGCGGGTTGCGTCCAGGGCTTTGGTCATGGCCGCCATGGCCCGGCAAAATTCCTGCTCACACGGCGCGTGTGCGATCTCCTGCACCCCCCACGATTCGTTGAGCGGGGTCCATACCACGATGCAGGGGTGATTGTAGTCCCGTTGTACGGCCTGCACCCACTCCTCCATCAGCCGGCCGGCAAGCCGGTTGGAATAGGTGTAGCCCGAGCCGATCTCACCCCACACCAGCAGCCCCATCCGGTCGGCATGGTACAAAAAGCGCGGGTCCTCCACCTTCTGGTGTTTCCGCACGCCGTTGAAGCCCATGGCCTTTGCCAGGCGGATGTCCTCGGCAAAGGCCTCGTCGCTGGGCGCCGTAAGCCCTCCATCCGGCCAATACCCCTGATCCAGCAAAAGGCGCTGGTAATAGGGGCGGTTGTTCAGCAAAAAGCGCCCATTCTCCACCGACACCTTGCGCATTCCAAAATACGAGCGGGCCTCGTCCAAAACTTCGCCGCCGCGCACCAGCCGGAAGGTAACGTCAAAAAGGCGCGGCGTCTCGGGGGTTCACACCAGTTCTTCGCCCGCGTTCCAAACGCCCAGCGCCGTTTCCTCCAGCGAAACCGAAAACGCCCCCTGCGCGCTCTGTGTGCACGCCGCCGCCTGCGCCACTGGCCTGCCGCCGAACGAGAGCTCCGCTTTCAGCTCGGCGCCGCCGGTCCTGCCGGCCAGCCGGTACTCAAACCGCACCGCCTTTTCATCGTACAGCGGTGTGATGCGCACTTCTTCAATGTGCGCATCGCATACCGGCTCCAGCCACACGCTCTGCCAGATCCCCGTGGTGGCGGTGTAAAAAATGCTCTCGGATTCTTCCTTCCAGAACTGCTTGCCGCGCGGGATGTCCAAAACGCTGTGGTCGTCCCGGGCGCGCACACACAGGGTATTCACGCCTGCAATAAGCTGCTCCGTGATATCCGCCGAAAAGCCCAGCTGCCCCCCCACATGGCGCACCGCGTGGCTGCCGTTCACCCACACGTCGCACTCGTAATCCACCGCGCCGAAATGCAGCAGCACCCGCTTTCCGCACCACTTTTCCGGCACCTCAAAGGTCCTGCGGTACCACACCGTGTCGTGGAATGCGCGCTCCCCAATCCCGGAAAGCGGCGTCTCATAAGCAAAGGGAACAAGGATCTTCCGGTCGTAGCTCTCCTCGTCAAAGGAAAAATCCCATTCACCGTTCAGGGGCATCCAGTCCGCCCGCACAAGCTGCGGGCGCGGATATTCCCCCCTTACAACTTCATCCATAAAGGCCTCCCAGATTTACTGTTTGATCTGCCGGCACGTGGCGTCCCCCGCGTGCCGGATCAAGGGGAAGGCAGAATGCCAAAAGAACCGCCGCTAAAAGGGTAAGCGTGCGTTTCATCCCTTGTTCTCCTTTTTATTTGAATTCTGTCACGCGGATGTCCCTCGCGGCGGCCTGCGCGTTTTCCGCCCAAAGGCCGCAGCACCCGTGGGTCAGCGGCAGCTCGTCCCGCGCGGTGAGCAGCGGCGCATCCTTGTCCCCCACCCAAACGCGGATCGCGCCGCCCCGCACCTCGGCCCGCAGGGCAAGCCAGCTGCCCTCTGCAAGCTCATAGGGGCAGGCCGCAAGGGTCCTGCGGTCGTACTGATGGCGTGCGATGCCGCATTCCGCGCCGGTAAAATACACCGAGTATCCCAGGAAAAAGTCAATGCCCAAAACCGGGTCGGCCCCCTCGCCGCCCTCGGCGGGCTGTGTAACGCGCAGCAAAAGCCCCGCGCGCCCGTCATCGCCCAGTTTTTCGATCTTCACCTGGGCCCGCACGTCGTAATCGCCGGCGTTCACCTCGCCCCACAGGCTCTTGCCCCAGGGGCCGGCCCGCAGCTCCGGGGCGGCGCAGGGCCGCAGAAAACCCTTTTCCGCCCTGCGCACCTCCAGCCGCGCAAGGCGGGTTTCGCCCAGCGTTTCAGTGAGCTCCAGCGCATGTTCGCCCCGCTCTAAAAACAAACCAAAGCGCAAAAGCGTATCCTGAAACGCCGCCGGGCTCAGGGCTTTGCCGTCCAGCACCGCCTGCAAACCGCTGTTCCGCAGTTCACCGCCGCGCGTCACGCACAGCTCGTACCGCCCCGCCTGGGCCGCCCAAAGTGTATACCGCGCCCGATCCCCCTTTTGCAGCAGCACGCTGCCATCTGCCCCGGGGGTGCCGCCCTCGCAGCCAAACACCGGCGCAAACGGGCAGTCCACAGGAATTTTTGCGGCGCGGCACGCGGCTTCGTAAGCCGAATTTACCGCCGCGGTATACCCGCACGCGATCCGGCCGCCCCGCGAAAAGTATCCCAGTCGGGCCGGCTGTTCCCCTGCCGCGGCGTCCGCTTCCAGCTGCAGGCGGTCGTCGACCCACAGCGTCAGCTTCTTTGCTCCTTGCTCCACCCGCAGGCAGTGGAGGGCCTCAAAGCGATAACCGTTTGGAAGGGTGCCTTTTTCCAGGGTCTTTGTGCCGTCGGCGTCCGTTTTCTGCAGCCGAACGCAGTGCCCGCGCTGCGAAAAAACAAACTCGTACCGGCGGTTCCCCTCCTGTTCCTGCAGCATGATGCCGCGTTCGCCGCACTCCTCCCCGGGCAAAGCAAGGTTCAGCTCTGCGGTAAAGCACGGGCCGAACGCCTGCTGCGTCATCGCCTCAAAGGGGCTGCCCTCACTTGAAAACAGATCCTCTTCCCTGTGCCAGGCGTTCCCCGCAAAGCTCCACTCCAACCGGGGCGCCCCCTCGGTGGGTGGAAACGCCCCGTCCGGCAGGCCCGGCGCAGGCTGCGGCGTCACCGTGGGGCCCAGCACCTGGGTGGCGCAGCCGTGCCACAGCTGGCGGTCCAGGTCCAGCTCGCGGGAGGCGTCCGGGTTGATATTGTGATACAGCATGTAATACGAGATCAGATCCGGCCCCAGCACCGTGCTGCTGTGCCCCAGGCCCGTAACACCCCCGCCCGTGCAGACCACCGCCGGGTTGCAGGCGTCGTCCCGGTAGCCCCGCAGGGGGTGCCTGCTCCAGGCAGTCTGGATGCGGTAGCCGCTGCTGAGGTAGTGGTTGCCGGTATAGGTCATGTAATAAACGCCCCCGCGCTTTCGCACCAGCGGGCCTTCCGTCCAGCCGTGCAGAAACGCGCCGGTGAGCACCGGCTCTCCAAACCCGGCCGGGCCGGTCATCTCGCAGCCCCAGATGCCCTCGTCCCCCGCCCAGTAAAAGTACCATTTCCCGTCGTCGTCAATGAAAACCGAGCCGTCGATCGCGTGCCCCACATTTTCGCTGATCTTTCGGAACGGGCCGGTGGGCCGCTCGCTCTCCAGCACATAATGCCCAAAGCCCGAGGGCGAGGTGTACAGATAAAACTTCCCGTCGGAATAGACCACCTCCGGCGCAAAGGGCACAAGGCCCGGAAACACATCCGGCCCGATCACCGGCCCCTCCGGCCGCCAGTGCACAAGATCGGCCGAACTCCAGCAGCGCAGGTCCGGGTTGGTGCAGTAAAGGTAGTACCGGCCGTTCCAGCGCAGCGCAAAGGGGTCTGCAAAGTCGCCGTTTTTCGCAATGGGGTTTTGATAGTAAGCTTGCAGCATGGTTTCTCCTCACCCCTTGATGCCCGAAAGCGCCATGGATTCCACAAAATATTTTTGGCATACCGTAAACAGGATCAGCACCGGCAGCAGCGCGATCAGCGCTGCCGCCATAATCACGGGGATGTCCGTCTGGGTTTCGTGGTACGAATTCAGCATTGCAATGGCCACCTGCACCGTTTGCTTTTTGGCGTCGTTCACAAAGATCACCGGCCCCAGGTAGTCGTTCCAGGTGGCCATAAAGATCATGATGATATTGCTCACCGCCGCCGGCTTTGCAAGGGGCATAAAAATGCGCCAATAGATCTTAAAGTAGCTGCATCCATCTATGCGGGCCGCCTCGATCAGCCCCGTGGGCAGCCCCTGCATGTACTGCCGCAGAAAAAAGATCATCGACGCGTTGCCCAGCGCCCCCGGCACGATCAGCGGCAGCAGGGTGTTGATCCAGTGCACCCGCGTGTAAAGGATGTACTGGGGCACCAGCAGCACCACGAACGGGATCATCATGGTGGAGAGCAGCGCCATAAAGCATAGCTTTTTGCCGGGGAAATTCAGCTTTGCAAACGAGAACGCGGCCATCGTGGAGGAGATCGTGCCGAAAAACAGCACCCCCGCCGAAACGATCACGCTGTTTTTGATCCCCGTCACCAGGTTCGACTTGGTCCACACCTCCACATAGTTGTGCCAGTCCACCGGGTCGGGGATCCAGCGCGGCGGGATCTCGTACACCAGCTTTGCTTCCTTCAGCGAGGTGGAAAGCATCCAGACAAACGGGACCACCATGGTAAAGGCCCCCAGCAGGAGCAGCAGGAACACCGCAGTGCGCCCCGGCGACGTTTTCGCTTTTTGTTTCATCGCTCATTCCCCCTCATACACCCATTTGTTCGAAATCTTGAACTGAAGCAGGGTCAGCACCAGGATCATCAGCCCAAACACCACCGCAGCGGCGCAGGCATACCCCATCTGGCTGTAATTGAAGGCCTTCTGCCAGATGTAGTAAACCACCGTGGCAACCCCGTAGCCCCGCCCGCCGTCGCTCGTGAACAGGTTCACCTCAATGAAGGTCTGCAGCGAGCCGATCACGTTCACGGTGAGCAGATAAAAAATGATCGGGGTCAGCAGCGGCAGGGTGATCCGCTTAAACTGCTGAAAGCCCGTAGCGCCGTCGATCATGGCCGCCTCATAATATTCCGCCGGCAGGTTTTTGAGCGACGCCAAAAAGTAGATCGCTGTAATGCCGATCATTTTCCAGGCAATCATGATAATGATCATGCGGCGGGTCCACACCGGGTCGCTCATCCAGTTGGGGCCCTCGATGCCAAACAGCCCCAAAAACTGGTTTACAAGGCCGAACTCCGAGTTGAACAGCCATTTCCAGATCAGCACCAACGCCACCACCGAAGAAATATACGGCACATAATAGATCACGCGGAAGACCTTTTCCCCTTTGATCTTCCTGTTGCAGGCCATGGCAAACAAAAGGCCCAGGGTCATGTAAATGGGAATGGGAAGCATCATGTAAAGGGTGTTGCGCAGCGCGATCCAGAATTTCGGGTCCTTGAACAGCTCCACAAAATTGGCAAGGCCCAAAAATGTCTTATCGCGCACCAGAACGTTCCAGTTGGTAAAAGAGGCATACACGCACAGGCCCAGCGGCAGCAAAAAGAAAAATAAAAACTGAAGCATGGACGGCACGACAAACAAAAACCCGGATACCCTTTCCTCGCGCCTGAGGCTTTTTTTCAACATAAAAACACTCATCCCCTTTATGTGCGGTCGCCTTTTACCAAGCGCTCCCACGGTTTCACACGCGCGCACCGGCAGGGCTTTCCCCGCCGGTGCGCCCGGCTTCCTTTATTGATTCAGCGCTTTCTGCTGTTCTATGCTCTTGTCCAGCAGCTGCTGCACCGGGGCCGCCATGGAATCACAATATTCCTGGGCGGTCATTTCACCGTCGTACACCGCGTCGATGCCGGAATTGAATTCGCTCCACCACTCCTGGTTGAAGGTGCGGGATTGGGTGGCCAGCCGGCCGTAATCCGCCAGCACGTTCAAAAAGCCGTTTTTGTTGGCGGGACCCTTGTCCATCGCGCTGTACTCGCCGTAGGCCATATCCTTCAGGGTGGGCACGGACATGCCGGTGGTGTAGCTGGTGCGCTGCGCGTCCTCGTTGAACGCCAGGAATGCGGCCAGGTCACAGGCGGCCCCGGCATTTTTGCTGCTGGGCGACACCGCCAGCCCCGCGCTGCCGAACCAAACGGCCTTTCCGCCTGTGCTGGGGCTCACGGGCCAGTCCATCACATCCCAGTCAAATTCGCAGCTCCACAGGTCGGCGGTGGACCAGGACCCCACGCCCATCATGCCCAGCTTTCCCTGCATAAAGCGGTCGTAGCTGCTCAGCGAGGCCTCCTCCGCAGAAGTGGGGGCCGCGTGGTCCTTGCAGCGCAGGTCCGCCACATACTGCAGCGCCTCGGTGAACTTGGGGTCGGTAAAGGCCACCTTCGAGAGGTCCTTGTCCAGCCAGTCGGCGCCGTTCGACCACACCGCCGACTCCAGCGAGTACATGCCCGTGCCGTACACATCTCCGCTTGTCAGCTTCACGGCGGCCTCCCGGTAGTCGTTCCAGTCCCAGGGATCCTCCTCGGTGGGCGGGGTAATGCCCGCCGCCTTGAACAGATCCTTGTTGTACACAACGGCAAAGGCGCTCACATCCTTGGGCAGCGCATAGATGGGGCCATTGCCCAGCGAAGCGCCGTCGTAGCGGTAGATATCCAGGGCGTTCGACCAGATGTTGTCCGCCTCAAAGATCTCGTTGTTGTCCACATACGAGGTCAGGTCCAACAGGTTGCCGGTGGCCGCGTATTTCATCACCCAGTCCACGCTGCAGTAAAACACGTCCGGCTGGTCGCCCGCAGCGATCATGTTCTGCAGCTTGGTATCAAAATCGCTGTTCGGAACAACGATGTACTCCACTTCCACGTCGGGGTATTTTTCCTCAAACTGATCGACCATGGCCTGGAAGGTCGCCACCTCGGCGTCGTTGCCCCAGCCCATAAACTTCAGATGTGTTTTTTCACCGGCTGCCGAAGGGGCCGCTCCCCCTCCCTGCGGCGCGGGGGCAGAGCCGGTGTTTCCACCGCAGCCGGTCAGCACGGCCGCCCCAAGGGCCGCGGCAAGAAAGATCGACAGAAACTTTTTCATAATAATCTCCTTTTTGATTTTTCAGCGTTTCTCTTCAAACTCGGCGTGTGCGGCGGCCTCCCTCCTTTGTTTTTCTGTTTAAAACAATATTTGTGTTTCTTTCTGCCTCTACCTTACCACTGTCGGCGCATTTATGTCAATATATTTGTTCTTTTAGGCGCGATTTTCGTATTATGAGCTATATTAAAACCATTTTTATTGTTATAAATGCTATAAAATTTGGTTAGACAGAAGTCCCTGATTATGGTATGATTATTTCAAGCAAACATCGTGGAGGAATCGTATGTCTAAAATTCTGGAATTGAATGCCGACCGGGAGGAGCAGCTCTGTGAAGTGGCCAAGGCGCTGTCCATTCCCACCCGCATTCAAATTTTAAAGCTTTTATACTATAACAGTTATAATATAGGCGAGATCGCCGAGCAGCTGCACATCCCCGCCTCCACCGCCGCGCTCCACATCCGCACGCTGGAGAGCGCGGGCCTCATCAACACCGAGCAGCAGCCCGGCAGCCGCGGCTCCATGAAGCTGTGCAGCCGCAAGAATGATTTTGTGAGCATCCGCCTGGTGGGTACCCCCACCAATGTGAGCCAGGTCTCCACTGTTTCCATGCCCGTGGGCGCCTACACCGACTGCGAGATCCTGCCCACCTGCGGCCTGGCCGATGAAAACGCGGTCATCGGCTACGAGGACCGCCCCGCGGACTTTTTCCTTCCCGCGCGCATGCGCGCGCAGCTGCTCTGGTCCTCGGGCGGCTATGTGGAATACAAATTCCCCTATTCCCTTGGGGCCGGGGCCACGCCCAAGCAGCTTCTCCTCACCTTTGAGGCCTGTTCCGAGGTGGCAAACTACCGCGAAAACTGGAAGTCCGACCTGACGATCTGGATCAACGGCAAAGAGTGCGGCACCTGGCGCTCCCCCGGCGATTTCGGCGCCCGCCGGGGGCGGCTCACCCCCGCCTGGTGGGAGAGCGGCGCCACCCAGTACGGCCTCCTTGTAACCGTGGCGGTCTCGGGCGAAGGGTGCCTCATCAACAACCAGCCCGCCTCCGGGCTGCGGCTTGGGGATCTGGGGCTTGGCGGAAGCTGCTCGGTCACGGTCCGCATCGGCAATAAAAAAGACGCCGAATATGTGGGCGGCTTCAACCTGTTCGGCGAAAAGTTCGGCGATTTCGAGCAGGACATCAAGCTCTCGTTTGTCTATTGATCCTTTGCAGCCGCCTTTCTTGGCGTGTTTATGCTTGTTCAGGAGCTCTCTTCTCTAACTCCCCAGTTCGGTATAATTTACATTATACCGAACTGGGGAGTTTTGTTGCCGCAAATAAAAGCTTTAAAAAACCGTGTTCCCCCTTGCAGAGCAAGCAGCACAAAGGCATTTTTGGTTGTTATTTAGTTTCATCAACGCAGCTGTATGTTTAAAATATTTGGACTATATGCCAAAACGTGCTAAGATGGAATTAAATTGTTGGCCGGGGATTGCAAGGAGGCAGGAAGATGTATCGGGTAAAATCGGTCTTCTCGAAAGTAATTCGTAAATACCAGGATGCGCGTCTGCGAACAAAAATGCAGTTGTTGTTTTCGGTAATTTTGCTCGTGACGATCTTGTTCACTGGCGCAGCTTATCAGCAGATTTACAGTGCGGTCCTCAGCCGGCGTGTTGCGGATATGTCGGCCCGGACGCTTGCAGCCATCGGGGGCAGTATGGATTCGCTCATTAATATGGAAAACAGCTACTCCAAAGTCATCCTGGCGAGCAACGATGTGCAGGAAACACTGCAAAACCCAAAAGGATTAATGGATTTGAGCCGGATGCACAGTGTCAATACCGTACTTACCGGGCAGCTCGAAATCAACACCCTCGCTTCTTCGGTATACCTGATCGATAATCAGGGAAACCGCTATGGTGTAGATAAACGGGGCCTCAAGCCTCTAAATATCATAAATTCAGATATTACGATGCTGCCATGGTATGAACAGGTTGCGCAAAGGCGCGGCGGTTATGTTCTTGTGAAAAACGGCGGCGGTGTGTTTTTGGAACAACCAAAGGAAGAGTTCATCTCCCTGATCCGGATCATCAACAACCTGCAAAACTTTCAGCCCATCGGGATATTGATGCTGAACATCCCTGTGTCCTCCTTTGCCCAGGCCTGCCTTTCGGGCGATTACGCAGACGAAACCAGCATCCTTGTCTGCGGGGAGGACGACGATATCCTTCTGTCCGAGCTGCGGGGAAATTGTGCCGCCGAGGGGCGTGCGGAAGCTACGATCGGGCTTTTGTTGAAAGCAACAAACGGTACGATTGCGATTGAGGGCGAGGAGTATCTGATCTCCAAGGTGAAGATGGAGTCCGCGCCCTGGTATATATTCAGCATGATCCCGGCCAGCTCTTTCCGCCAGGGCATCTCTGTGTTCAGCCTTATTACCATTGGGATCCTGGCGGCTGCAGGGCTATTGCTGTTTCTCGGAGCATTTTTCGTGTCCCGTTCGGTGACCCGGCCCATTGATCGGTTGGTAAAATCGATGGACGCTGTGGAACAGGGCGTTTTCGAGAAGGTGGATTTCCCGACGGGCAACGATGAAATAGGTCAGCTCAAGCGCCGCTACAACATTATGGTGGAGCGTATCGGTGTACTGTTTCAAAAAACGATCGAGGACCAAAAGCTAAAACGGCAGGCAGAGCTCAACCTGCTGCAAGCGCAGATCAAGCCTCATTTTCTATACAACACGCTGGACTCCATCCGCTCCCTGAGCCTCACAGGGCGGAACCGCAGGGTCTACTACACCGTTACGGCGCTGGAAAAATACTACTTCCTTTCCCTGAACAACGGGCGGGAAATCATCACGCTCCGGGAAGAGGTGGAGCTTGTCAAAAACTATCTGCGCATCCAGCGGATCCGGTACGGCCGGCTCTTCCGGGCGATCTATAGCGTGGATGCATCGCTTGCGGACTGTAAAATTTTAAAGCTGATTCTGCAGCCGCTGGCCGAAAACTCCCTGTACCACGGGCTGAAACCGCGCGGTGGAAGCGGGGTGATCCACATTTCTGTACAGCGTCAGGAAGATAGGATCTGTATCGCGATCGAGGACAACGGTATCGGGATGGCACCGGAAATGCAAAAAGCGCTGCTGTCCCATGAGGAATGCGAACAAAACAGTTTTGGGCTGCGCGGTACCATGGAACGCCTGCGCATTTTCTACGAAGGGAAAAGTACGGTTTCCATCGAAAGCATTCCAAACGTGGGGACACGCATTGAATTGTTGATTCCTGTCATTGAGGAAGGAGGGGCTATCGATGAATGATTCCATTCGGCTGATGCTCGTGGATGACGAGGCCCTGATCCGGAATCTGCTCCGGCAAAGCGTCCAGTGGGAAGCCCTGGGTGTGAGCGAGATCAAGGAGGTCGAAAATGCAGAGCAAGCCCTGGAGGAGGCAAAAGAATTCCAGCCGGATCTTGTGATCACGGATATTTGCATGGCGGATATGGATGGCATCGAGCTGGCACAGGCACTGGCCGAGCGCTGCCCGAAAATCAAGGTCATCGTTTTGACTGGATACAATGAATTCGAGTATGCAAAAAGGAGCGTCCGTGCCGGTGTATCCGAATTCCTGCTCAAGCCCATTGACGCCAAAGAAATCCGGCGCGCTGTATTGCGGCTGAAAGAGGAAATCTTGCAGGAGCAGGCTCATGACCAGGAATGGGCTGCGCTCAAAGCCCAGCTTGAAAAGGATAAGCCGCATGCACGCCTTGCTTTTCTGCAAAAACTCCTTTTGAATCAGGTACAGCCGGACGAACTGGCGGAGCAGCTCGAATACTTTGGCTTTGACTTCACACGGCCCTGTTTTCAGGTAGCCGTATTTTCAACTCTCAAAAAGGATCCTGACTCGGAAGAAATGCGGCAGTTGACACGGATCAAATGCCTGCGAATGATTGAAAGTTATCTGGAGGATAAACCCGGTCAGCTGGCTTTTCTCGGGGTATTTGGGCGGATTGTGCTGCTGAGCTATCAAAGCCAGGTGGACCTTGAGCATTCCAGCCGCCACATCCTGCAGCGGCTGGAACAGGAGGGAGGCATTCTTGCCCATGCGGGCGTCGGGAATGCGTACGAGCGCACAGAAGACATTGCGGCCTCTTATCAACAGGCTGTGGAAGCGCTGGACTATGCTTCCCTTTCCAACAAACCCGCCACTGTCTGCTACGATGAAGTTGCTTATTCGGTGGTCAGCGAAACACAGCTCAAAAATGGGCTGCTCGGCAAGTGGGAGTTTTACCTGAAGGCTGGATTGGAGGACCGGGCCGCCGAATGCGCGGCGGGGATCCTTCGCCAGGCGGGCGGTTCGATCGAAGATGCGCGCGTTGCAGCCTCCTGGCTGGTAACGTCCGCGATGGGCGTCGTCGCGTCCTTCGGGTTGGCATGGGAGGAGCTGATGGGCAGGCCCGCGGAGCTGTTTGCCAAGCTGTTTGCCGCATCTTCCACCCAGGAAATCACGGCCCTGCTCTGGGCAATCACCGCAAAGATCACCGCCTACCAACAGCAGCAAACGATGCGGCGGGACGAGCGCCTGACAGCCCGCATTCAAAACTATATTCGGGAGAATATGGCAAACGACGGGCTTTCCCTAACGGTTGTGGCCGACGCCTTTCATTTGAGTACCGGATATCTCAGCCGGATCCTGAAAAAAGAAATCGGGATGAATTTTGTAAAATTCCTGCTCAAAACGCGGATGGACCAGGCAGCCGTGCTGCTGAAAACCACAGATTTATTGGGATATCAGGTCGGCGAGGCTGTGGGGATCCCAGACTCGCACTATTTCAGCATTTGTTTCAAAAAATACGCGGGTATATCGGCCAGCGATTACAAAAAAGAATGCAGGTTTGAAATTTGAACCTTTCAGTGCGATTTTTGAATTCCTCCCCGGCGCAGCAAAGCGTACACTGGTACACAGAAAAACAAATTCGGTTCTAAAACACAGCTGTATCAAAAAGGAGGAGTTGCATCGTGAAAATGTTCAGGAAAGGGATGGCGCTGCTGCTGGCTATGGCGATGGCCGCGGTCTGTACCGCCTGCGCCCCTGCTTCGGGCAGCATGTCCAAATCTGAATCACCGCAGGCCGCTGCACCGTCTGAAAAAACCGGGGAAGAACAGGTCACGCTTACCCTGTGGTCGCAGTGGTCTTCAGATGCAGACGGCATGAAGCAGCCGCTGGACGTGGTGTTGGCGAATTTTCAGAAAGAACATCCCAACATCAAGATCGAGATGGACACCATCAATACGGAAGCCTATAAGCAGAAGGTAAAAGTCGCTTCGGCTGCCGACGAGCTGCCGGATATTTTCTTCAGCTGGGGCGCCGGCTTTGCACAGCCCTTTGTGGAAGCCGGTAAGGTTATGGAACTGACACCGTATGTCGACGACGCGATCAAAGGCAAGCTGCTGGCGGGCACGCTGGACAACTTCACCTACGACAACAAAATTTACGCGCTGCCCTCGTATATGTGGCTGGGCGTGCTGTACTGCAACCAGGAACTGTTCGATCAGAACAACATCAAGCTCCCGGAGACCTACGACGATCTGCTGGCCGCTGTAAAAGCATTCAATGCCCTCGGTATCACGCCGGTCGCGGTTGGTGAAAAAGAGCTATGGCCGGGTATCCAGTGGCAAAATGCGCTGGCCCTGCGCACTGCCGGTATCGAAGAATGCGTAAAAGCGCTGTCCAAAGAGGCAAGCTTTGACACGCCGGAATTTGTGGAGTCCGGGGATAAGCTCGCCGAGCTCGTCGCAGCCGGTGCGTTCTCCCCAGGCTGCATGGGCGTGGAGGAGTTGGAAGCTGAGGCGGACTTCGCCAATGAAAAGGCCGCCATGCTGTACATGGGCGACTGGGCCGCGGCGTCCTTTATTCCCGAGGATGTCCCTGTTCATGGAAAAGTAACAGCCATGAATTTCCCGAGCCTTGCCGATGGAAAGGACCCCGGCGCGTGTCTGGGCGGCGCAATCGACACCTTTATGATCAGCGCCGGCACGGAACATCCGGAGGAAGCGGTCATGCTGCTTACCTATCTCAGCGAAAACCTGGGCAAGGAAGGTTATCTCTCTGGTGCTTGTCTGCCCGCCTGGAAAGTCGACGTACCTGCAGATGCGGTTGATCCTCTCACGCAGCAGATCGTGGATCTGTCCAATCAAGCCACCGGGTTCATGCTGGCTTGGGACACCTTCCTGGAAGGCGCCGACGCTGATGCGCATTTGAATGCGGTTGCCGAATTGTTTGGCGGAAAATCAGACGGCGCTGCTTTTGCAAAAGCAATGGACAGCATCAATCAGTAACATAGCCAAGTACCCGGGATGGATCTCCCGGGTACTTTTTTTAGGAGGAAATCCGCATGAACAAACTGCTCGGCAGCAAAAAAACGATCTGCCTGTTTGTGCTCCCTGCCCTGGCATTTTTTGTCGCGATCGTTCTGCTTCCCATTTGCATCTCAGCTTATTACAGCCTGCTGGACTGGGATGGGATAGGCGCCAGCACATTTGCCGGTTTAAGCAACTATCTCCGGCTCTTCGTCGGCAATACAAACGGCTTTGTGCCCTCCATCTGGAATTCGCTGATCCTGGTCGTGCTCTCCGTCTTTGTCCAACTTCCCATTGCGCTGCTGCTGGCCATCATTCTGGCGGCCGGCGTGAAGGGAGAAGGCTTTTACAGGACCATTTATTTCATTCCGGTGGTATTGTCTACGGTCGTGATCGGGCAGTTGTGGACCAAGATCTATCAGCCGGAATATGGCCTTCTGAATACCATATTTAATGCTGTGGGGCTTGGAAACCTTGCCGGGCAGTGGCTGGCAGATCCCAAAACGGCGTTGATCTGCGCGTTCGTTCCAACGGTATGGCAGTATATCGGCTACCACATGCTGCTTTTCTATGGCGGCATCAAGGCGATTCCGGGCGACATCTACGACGCTGCCAAAATAGACGGAGCTTCTTCTATCCAGACGGCTTTCCGCATTACGCTGCCGCTTTTGAAGTCCACCATGAAAACCTGTGTCATCTTTGCTACGATCGGCTCGCTTAAAGTATTCGATATCGTCTATATCATGACGAAGGGCGGGCCCATGCATGCAAGTGAAGTGCCCAGCACTGTAATGTACAGCTCTATTTTTATGAAAAATCAATATGGCTACGGCAGCGCAATGTCCATCTTCATCGTCCTGGAATGCTTGATGTTCACCTTTTTGATCCAGCGTGCGTTCAAAAAGGAAAACACGTGATACATGAAAAGAGGAAGCCTATGCAAGCAAATATCACAGCCGGCCGGCAGAGCAGGCCGCGCAAAACACTCCGGCCTGGCAGCGTTATCCTGCAGATCTGCCTGCTGTTGATCGCAGCCGTTCAGCTTTACCCATTGGTCTGGCTGGTGTTCTTTTCGTTCAAGGATAATGTTGAGATCTATTCCGGCAACATTATGGGGATGCCGCAAATTTGGCGGTTTGAAAACTACAGCAAGGCGTTTGTGGATGCAGACATCGGTGTGTACCTTTTTAACAGCGTGCTCGTTACCGCGGTGACCATTGCGGTGTCCATGCTGCTTGCGGCGATGGCGGCGTATGCAATTGCGAGGATGCGCTGGAAGCTGAGCGGCGCTGTATTCAATTTGTTTCTCATGGGGATGATGATCCCGCTGCACGCGGCGCTTCTGCCGGTGTTCCTCGTTCTGAAAAACATGAAACTGCTCAACACGCACCTGGCGCTGATCCTCCCCTATATTGGCTTTGCTATGCCGCTGGCGATCCTCGTGTTCTCCAACTATATGCGCACCATCCCATTGGAGATGGAGGAATCGGCCTTTATCGACGGCGCGAGCGTGCTGCGCACCTTCTTTGCCATTATCGTCCCGCTCATCAAGCCGGTCCTGGCCACCGTTGCGATCTTCACCTATCTGAATACCTGGAATGAATTGATGTTTGCGGTAACGCTTGTCAACAAGCAATCCCTGAAAACACTTACGGTGGGTCTGATGGCAATGGTCGGCGCCCACAGCACGGAATGGGGCCCAATCGGCGCAGGGCTCGTCATCGCAACGCTGCCCACGATCCTGATCTATATCCTGCTGAGCGGGCAGGTGCAGAAAAGCATGATCGCCGGCGCCTTAAAAGGATAAATGGAGGCCTTTGAAGAAATGAGAGAATTAAAAATTGCAGTGATCGGCTCCGGCAGTACCTACACCCCGGAAATGATCCAGGGCTTTATCCAGCGCAAAGATGTACTGCACGTTCGCTCGTTCTACATGATGGATATCGACCGTCCCAAAAACGAAATCGTTGCGGGTCTGACGCGGCGTATGCTCGCCGCAAACGGGATGTTCCCGGAATTTGTGCTGACGGAAAGCCTCGAAGAAGCCATCCAGGGTGCGGACTATGTGCTCGCACAGATCCGGGTGGGCATGCTGGAGGCGCGTATCCGCGACGAAACCATTCCTCTTAAATATGGGCTGTTGGGGCAGGAGACCACTGGCGCGGGGGGCTTTATGAACGCGCTGCGCACCGTGCCCGTCATCCTGCATATCGCACAACTGATCGAGAAACTCGCGCCGAATGCCTGGTTTATCAATTTCTCGAATCCGTCCGGGATCATGGCCGAGGCGGTCCTGAACCGCACGAACGTAAAAATGATCGGGTTATGCAACGTGCCCACCGTGGTTCTGAAAGACGCTGTGCTGCGCACACCGCCGGGCACAAAACAATTTGATTATGATTATGTGGGCCTGAACCATCTCGCATGGCTCACGGCAATCTATGCGGACGGCGCCGAGATTTTGCAGCAGCAGCTCTTGGCAGACACCGAGCTTCCAGGAATGAAAAACACACCGGCGATCCCTTATCCGCCTGGAATGCTTCGCCAGATCGGGGGCATCCCTGCCAACTATCCATCGTATTTTTATTTCCGCGAGGAACATGTGAAGCGGTGCATGGAGGCTCCCCAGTGCCGGGGCGAGGTGTGCCGGGGGATCGAGGCAGAGCTTTTAAAGCTATATTGCGATCCCGACCTGAAGGAAAAACCCGCGCTTTTAGAGCAGCGGGGCGGCGCGTACTACTCCGAGGCGGCGGTCTCGCTGATCGAGTCCATAGAGAATGATAAAAACGATGTTCATGTGGTCAATGTACTGAACAATGGCGCGTTCCCCTTCATGGCGCACGACGACGCAGTGGAGGTGAAATGCGTGGTGAACCGCCAGGGAGCAACACCCGTCCCGCTGCGGAATTTTGAAAATCGGCACATCATCGGGCTGATGCAGGCGGTAAAGGCGTATGAAAAGCTCACCGTCGAGGCCGCGGTCAGCGGAAACTACGATTTGGCTCTCCAGGCTCTGCTCGTACATCCGCTGGTCGGCGATTATCCAAAAGCCAAAGGCGTGCTGGATGAGATGCTCGCGGCGAACAAAGCATACCTGCCCGCATTCTTTCAATGAGTGGGAAAACAGCGCCGCAGTTTGTCTTGGGTGTGGATGGCGGCGGCACCAAGACGGAGTTCGTATTGGCGGAAATATCGGGGGCAGAATTTCTGCGCCGAAGGGTCGGCTGCTCCAATTATGAATGCCTTCCGGGCGGCCTTTCCGAGCTGCAAAGTCTGCTGTCGCAAGAGATCGCCTCGCTGCTGAAAGAGGCGGGGGCCGGCCCGCAGCAACTCTTGTTTGCTGTGCTGGGGCTTGCGGGGGCGGATACCGCCTGGCAGCATCGCCTGCTCGAACGCACCGTAAGGGCGGCCGGCCTCCAGCGGTTCATGGTGTGCAACGACGCTTACCTCGCGCTCAAAGCAGGTTCTGCAGAGGGAGTGGGCATTGCCGCGGTCAACGGGACAGGCTGTTCCGTTGCGGGGATCGACCCTGCGGGGAAACGGATACAGATCGGCGGAATGGGAGAACTGACATGGGACTGCGGAGGCGGCGATTATCTGGCGCAATGTGCCTGCGCCGCTGTGTACGGGCAGCTTTTCAAACGGGGCCCCTTTACCGGCATGACACAGCTGCTGGCACAGACTGCCGCGGAACCTGACCCTGCACAGCTTTTCGAACGCCTGACGCAGCTTCTGCGTTCCGGGAAGCTGCGTCTGCGGGATTTGAACCGCATCGTTTTTGGTGCGGCGAACGTGGAAGATCCCGTGGCGCTTCGCATTCTCTCGCACATGGGGCGTGAAAACGGCTGCTCGATCCTCGCCGCAGTAGACGCGCTGGCATTTGATGAGTACATCCCAGTTGTCCTGGCGGGTTCTATCTATCGGTACGGGGAAAACCAGACCGCCGTAAACATGCTGCAAAAGACCGTCCGTGAAGGATCCCCGGAACATGTGTTTTCTTTTCAGGTTTTGAAGCGGCCACCGGTTGCCGGCGCCGTATTGTGGGCCGCAGAACATATCCTTTCGAGTAAGGAATTCTCTCTTTTTAAAACGGGGGTGATTCATGCGCTTGATTGATCCTGACCGAATGAATGGAGCAAAAGAAAGGAAAGGGGCTTTAAAAATGAGAAAAAACTTTTTGAAACATGTTGCGATTATGCTGAGCCTCTCGCTGGTGATGGCTGCCATGCCCGTCGTTACAGCCTTTGCCGAGGAACCGCACCAGAAGATCCTGATCGTTGCACCGCATGAGGACGACGAAATGCTCGCTTTTGGGGGCATTATCCGTGCAGCTCTGGATGCGGGTGACGAAGTGAGAACGGTGGTCATTACCAATGGCGATGCAACAGGCGGCGCGGCTATGGGCGAGCGCCGCATCAAAGAATCCTTTGATGCGCAGCGATTGGTCGGCGTTCCGGAAAACAATATTTATTTTCTTGGCTATGGCGATACCGGGTGGGCCGCAAGCGGCGATAACATGAGCTTCGTGGGGCGGCTGTACCATGCAACAGATCCCGACGAGGTCTTCACGTCGAATACCGGCAATCAGACCTTCGGAAACAGCACCATCGGCAAAGAAGATTACCACTATCAAACCACAGGCAGTCACGCTTCCTATACACGGAACAACCTTTTGGGCGATTTGCAGAATTTGATCAATGGATATCGCCCGGATCGCATCTACACAACTTCAATGTTTGATTTTCATTGGGGGCATAAAGGGACCGGATTGTTTACCAACGAAGCGGTCTTAAATATCAAACGCAGTGACCCTGCTTATTCCCCCATTGTTTGCTCCAGTATCATCCACGGCCCAACGAGTGCGGGCGGGCAAGATAACAATTGGCCCTTGATCGATAATTGGTCCGGCCCGCTGCAGCCGTTTACCATGCCGGCAGATCTGGAGCAGGCTTCAACGCTTCAGTGGAGCAACCGGGTTACGGTTCCCATGCCGGCATCCATGAATGTGACGCCGCGTGAACAGAACCTGAAATATCAGGCCATCGCCACGTATACGTCGCAGCTTGGCAGCAGTTGGGATCAAAACTACCTGTACTCCTTCGTAAAAAGCGACGAATTCTTCTGGGAAAAGGATTACAGCAACATTGCACCGCTGGCTGCAGTGTCCGCTTCTTCTGAAACTCCATCTACCGGACAGACAAAAGATAAAGCAATCGATGGCGTGACGGACGGCAACCCCCGATTCCCGGATAAGGAGTGGGTTACCAGCGGAGAATTGACCGGCGCCTGGATCCAATTGGATTGGGCGGCATCCCACACGGTCAACAAGGTGGTTCTGTACGACAGGCCTAATACTGTGGAACAAATCACCGGCGCCACCCTGTCCTTTGATGATGGCTCTACAGTGAATGTCGGTGCGCTGGAAAACAGCGGCAGAGCAACTGTCATTGAGTTTGCACCGAAAACCACCGCTTCCATCCGATTGACTGTAACGGGGGCAACCGGGGAAAATATCGGCCTCGCAGAATTTGAAGTGTTCGAGGGCACCGATGTGCCTCGGGTCAATTTGGCCTTGGGCGCGGCCGCAACCGCATCTTCCAACGAAAGCGATGCCCGCAGCGCACCTTGCGTGTGCGACGGCGATATGTCCACACGCTGGGCTAGCCAGGAAGGCAGCGACAATGAATGGATCCAGCTGGATTTGGGTGAGAGTAAACCCCTTCAGGAAATCGTGCTTAAATGGGAAGACGCCTATGCGAGCCAGTATAAATTGGAACTGTCGGCAGATGGTGAAGCATGGAATGAGGTTTACAGCACAAGCTCCGGGGCAGGCGGCACCGAGAGTATCACGCTTGAAAGTCAAAATACAAGATACATTAAGCTTACAGGGGTGCAGCGGGCTACCCCGTGGGGCTACTCCCTGTGGGAGCTGGAAGCCTACTAATCTTCGATGATATAACATAACTGGCAAGGGAGGGGGCTTTCGGATGCGTCGACGGAAAAAACGAGGTAACCGAACAGCCCTTTCCCTTGCCCTTCTTTTTGTGGCTGTTGTGTGCTTTCTGGGGGTGTTCGCTGTAAGACCAAAAGAGCCGCCCATCCTTGCCTATGTGAATGGGGAGCCGATTTATACGGCGGAATTTCAATTGTTTATGACACATGATCGCGCAGAGGCCGCGGCCTACTTCTATGAAAAGTATGGTGCAGTGGACGGGCCGGATTTTTGGAATTCCACTTACGATGGCAGCACCCCGCTGGAATATCTGAAGGAACTTGCTCTGAGGGATGCAGTGGAAGTAAAGGTCATGCAGTGCTGCGCCAAGCTGGAAGGAATCACAGAAAACATTGACTATGTTTCCATCCAGAAACAATGGGAGAGGGAAAACCGGCAGCGCGCCCAAAAGTCCAAAGATGGCCAAATACTCTTTGGCCCCGCACAATTTTCGCTGCCGGAGTTTTACGCTTATCAAAACAGCAGTTGGGAAACGATGCTCTATAAGAAATATGTGCAGGAACATTCGATTGCCGGCGAAATCATGAACGGATCTGAGCAAAGATATAGCGCATTTCAAGAAAGTTTAAAGCAAGAGGCACGGGATGCGCAGTTGGAGATCAGGCAGGAACAGTGGCGCCGGCTCTCCCTGTAGAAAGGAGATCAGATGTTACTATATCGCAAGGCTTTGGCGGCCCTGACGGCGTTGACCATGCTCGCGACACTCCCACTGAATGGTTATGTGGCGGGAGAGGGCGGCAATTCAGGTGAATCGGCCGCGGGAACGACCTATTATGTGGATTCAGCAGCCGGAAACGACAGCAATTCCGGCACCAGTGAAAATGCGGCCTGGAGCAGCCTGGACAAAGTCAGCCAAACCGCTTTTAGACCAGGGGATCGTATTCTGTTGAAGGCGGACTCAATCTGGAACGGGCAGCAGTTGTATCTGGAGGATTCGGGAACCGCTGCTCTTCCCATCATCGTGGATGTGTACGGATCCGGAGATAAACCGATCATCAACGGATTGGGTCTGACGCAGGAAAAATACAATGCGACCAGAGTTCCTGTAGATTACCAGGGCACGTATTCTTGCGCGACGGTTCTGGTTAAAAACGCTCAGTATGTGGAGATCAATAATCTGAAAGTAACCAATAAGGTCAATGGCCTTCCGGAAGGGGCCAACAACACATCGTTGATGGGGATCTGCGCGCTCAATGAAAATGCGGGTGTTTTACATCATATCCACATCAAAGATTGCGAAGTGTTCGATGTAAATTCTTTCGTTCCCGCGGACGACAGCCGTGGCAAGAGCACAGGAGGCATTATTGCAAGAGTAAGCGATGGTGGAAACGCTTATCAGCAGGCGGTTGCTTCGGGCTGGCATGATTTACAGATCGTGGGTAATTATGTGCATGATGTTGGCCGCGAGGGGATTTACCTGCACACGGATTTCTGCGCACGCCCTCTGGTGGGCGGAGGTGAGGGAAGCCAGGATATGGTTTTCTCTCACGATGTACAGATCAGCAATAATATTGTCGGCAATATCAAAGGCGACGGCATCGTGGTCATTGCTACCGATAACGCGCTCGTAGAGCATAACTACGTAGAAAACTGCGGGTTACTCACGATGAGCACAAACACCTATCATGCGGGGGTATGGGTGTGGGATGCGGATTATACCGTATTTCAGTTCAATGAGGTTGCCGGTACAAAAGGCGTATATCCCCATGATGGGCAGGCTTTTGATTTCGACTATGGCACGAGCGGCAACCTCTATCAATACAATTTCACGCACGACAACGAGGGCGGCTGGCTGCTGAACTGTGCGCCGGATGGCGCGTCTTGGGGACTTGATGATCCATACGGAAATTACAACCAAAAATACAGCGATAACAATGTGGCCCGGTACAACATCAGCCAGGACGATGGATGGAAAAACGGGGCGCAGCTTATCGAAGGCTATGGCCCGATCCGCAACCTGAGAATCCACAACAATACTTTTTATATGTCCAAGACAGAGGCATCCGGCTCAGTCTTGGCTGTGGCGTTTGAGACAAACCGGCCAGCTCAAAATGTTTATATTTACAACAATATTTTTTACACGAAGCCGGTTGAAACCAAGGTCACCTTTTTGACTCAGAACAATGTGCACTACTTCAACAACTGTTATTACGGTGCAACGCCGAGCGGAAAGAACTGGGATCGCACTACCTCCGTGCAGGCAGATCCGCTCTTTGCAGGAACACCGGGAACAGCAACAGGCCTGGACGCTGCAGATTGTTATAAGCTCAGCGCCGCTTCCCCTTGTATTGGCGCCGGGATCGATGCCGACACAAATCCCACTCTGTTTCCCGCTATTATCAACAGTTCTGAGTGTGGAAATCCAGATCATTCTGCGGTGGGCCCTATTCCCCAGGCCTCTCCCGAAATTTCAGCCGCGCTTTTTGACTACTATGGAAACGCGGTCACCAGTACAAATACGCCCAATATTGGAGCGGATTCATTTAATGGCGTATAAGAGTTCAACCAGATGCGTGGGTTTCGTTCCCCTGTAAACCGGGCTGAAAACACAAACAGCCGGCCGCCTGTTCAAAGGCTCCGGCTGTTTGTGTTTTTCTTGTAAAGCAGCTCTTAAAGCGGCTGAAAGCAAGCGCATACTATGCCCCGAACCATCAATCGGTATTCGCACAGAAATCATGATGTACACCAAACAGCGGAAGCCCCAAGGGCCGCGGCCGTCCAGCATCGCTGAAAACGCCCTGCACCTTTATTTTACCTCGGGCAGGCTGGCGGCCGCCGAACTCTGGCCCACGCGGCGAGTCATCTCGTCCGGGGCTTCGGGGCGGAACGCCACCTCGGGGTACTCCTCGTCCATCACGCGGGCCGCGGTTTCCAGAATGATGTCGCCGCCCTTGCCGCTCATCACCCGGCCCATCATCTGCACATGCCGGATGTCATAGAACTGTGCATACAGGCCCATGGTGTGGCCCAGGTACACGCCGATGCTCTCGTACACCTTCACGGCGCGCTCGTCGTTCTCGGCCATCAGGCCCTGCACCACCTTCAGCTTCTGGGCGGGGGCGTCGGCCTCGTTCAGCTCAATGCCCGCGCGGGGCGCCAGCTTGATCACGCCGTCCTGGCTGAAATACTTCACGCCGCAGCCGATGTCGCCGCTCCACTCGTCCTGCATGGCGT
>ERZ857984.1180-NODE-1180-length-23395-cov-3.809512_pt1 | contig 23395 bp, 15 predicted proteins | sample MGYA00519914_ERZ857984 | MGnify/ENA primary metagenome ERZ857984 (study PRJEB31778, sample SAMEA3449417) | human gut metagenome | biome: human gut; feature: human-associated habitat; material: faeces | place: United Kingdom | collected 2010/2012 ... | reverse complement strand
TGATCATATTCCTTGTAGCGCTGAGCGGGTGTTTTAATAATCCAAGTTCTGATAATAATATTCAAAATATCTCAAGTAATAATGTAAAGAAATAAGGAGAAAAGTAATGACTTCGAATGGCAAGATCGGCATGATGACTTTTCATGCTTCACACAATAATGGTTCTATGCTTCAGGCTCTTGCTCTGCAGCATGTGCTGGAGGATCGTTTTCATCAACAAACCGAGTTGATTGATTTTTCCAACCGTGGGCAGCGTAACATGTATGCTCCCATCCCAAAGCCCAAGAATTGGAAGCAGGCGATTAAAAGCTTTATCTGGGCTACGAATATGAAGGAAAGATGCCGTTCAAGAACGTTTATTTCACAGGTATCGTTCGTGACAAGCTGGGACGTAAGATGTCCAAGTCGCTCGGTAACTCTCCCGATCCGTTGGAACTGATTGATAAGTACGGTGCCGACGGGGTACGTATGGGTATGATGCTTTCGGCTCCTGCCGGAAACGACATCCTTTTCGATGATGCACTTTGCGAACAGGGACGTAACTTCTGTAATAAGATATGGAATGCTTTCCGTCTGATTAAAGGCTGGACCAATGCCGAAGGTTCGATTCCGGTACCTGAAGATGCTCATCTGGCTGTTCAGTGGTTCGAACAGCGACTGGACGCTGCTTCAGTTGAAATGGCCGACTTATTCTCAAAATATCGTTTGAGTGAAGCGTTGATGTTGGTTTACAAACTGTTCTGGGACGAATTTTCTTCCTACTTGCTGGAGATTGTGAAGCCGGCTTACGGTCAACCTATCAATGGATTTATTTATTCAATGGTTATCAATTGCTTCGAACGTCTGCTTGAACTGCTTCATCCTTTCATGCCGTTTATCACGGAAGAATTGTGGCAGCAACTGCGTCAACGTGAACCGGGTGCGAGCTTAATGGTTACCCGACTGAGTGAGACATTCGAAGTGAATGAGAAATTCCTCCAGGAGTTTGAAGTTGCCAAGGAAATCATCAGTAATATTCGCAGTATCCGTTTGCAGAAGAATATTGCCATGAAGGAACAACTCAGATTGCAGGTAATAGGTAATCATCCGGTAGAGAAACTAAATTCGGTTATCATGAAGATGTGTAACCTGTCATCTATTATGGTAGTGTATAACAAGGCGGAAGGTGCTGCCTCTTTCATGATAGGAACAACAGAATTTGCCGTGCCGTTGATTGATATGCTTGATATAGATGCGGAAATCAATCGTTTGCTGGCAGAACTGAAACATAAGGAAAGTTTCTTGCAGGGAATTGTGAAGAAGTTGAGCAACGAGAAATTCGTGAACAATGCTCCGGCAGCCGTAATCGAACTTGAACGCAAAAAACAGGCAGATGCGGAAAGTATTATCAAATCTTTGAAAGAAAGTCTTACCATTTTGTTGAAAAGATAATCACTTGATACTTAATTTTATGCAATACAAAGGCATCCCGCTAGATTTGGGATGCCTTTCTTTTTTAGATTGAATTTTAATACTATCTTTGTTCTCTCTTTTAATATCACCGACAAATGAAGCAAACACTACGGATTATTATACTTTGCTACTCCTTCATTCTTTTTGAAGGGCTTCTTTTTTCCATGTTGGCAGATACCGGAAAGGCGGAGAAAGAAGTATTGGTCTTGAATTCCATCAATTTCAATTTACCTTGGTCGAAACATTTTTACTGGTGCGTACATGATGAACTTCAGCAGAGGGGTGTTTCTGTTAAGGCGGAATCATTGTCTGTTCCCGCTTTGTTGGATACAATGGAAGTAAATGCGGTGATTCCCCGTCTGCGCGAGAAGTTTCCAGTTCCGCCTGCCGCAATAGTACTGATTGGTGATCCGGGTTGGATTGTCTGCCGTGAGTTGTTTGATGATGTCTGGAAAGATGTTCCCGTGGTAGTGACGAATGCCCGTGACCGTTTGCCGGCTTCGGTGGAAATATTGCTGTCTCACGCTCCGTTGACAGAAGCAAACAGTGTTCCGGCTAAAGAATGGAGGCGGGGATATAACATTACCACTCTAAAGCAGCATTATTACATAAAAGAAACGATAGAGCTGATTTGTCAGTTGATTCCTGATATGAAACGTCTGGCATTTATTTCAGACGACCGATATATTAGCGAGGAGACTCGTTGTGATATGAAAGAAGTCGTAACCAAGCATTTCCCGGATTTGCCATTGGAACTGCTTTCTACCACTCAACTGTCAACGGAAGCGTTGCTGGATACTCTGCACAGCTATAAATCGAATACCGGAATTATTTATTATTCCTGGTTTGAATCACACAATAAAGATGATAATAATTATCTTTTTGATCATATTCAAGATGTGATATCCAATTTTACTCCATCTCCTTTATTCCTGCTGTCGTCCGAAGATTTGTCTAACAATACTTTCGCAGGCGGATATTATGTCTCGGCGGAGTCTTTCGGGCAGTCTTTGCTGGAGATACTTTACCGGATTCTGGACGGAGAACAAGCCCGGAATATTCCGGAAACTACTGGTGGAAAGGAGAATGCCTATCTGTGCTATCCGGTGTTGGAGGAACATAATATACCTTCTTATCGTTATCCGAAAGCAGCTGTTTATATCAATCAGCCCCAAAGTTTCTTTCAGCAACATAAAGTCGAAATCCTTGTCTGCATAGCTATATTGGTGATTTTGGTAACGGCTATTACCTATTATATCCGTATTCTTCGGAAAGCGTACAGCCGTTTAAGTGAAGCTATGGAAAAGGCGGAGCAGGCCAACCAATTGAAGTCTGCTTTTTTGGCTAACATGAGTCATGAGATACGTACTCCGTTGAATGCTATTGTTGGCTTTTCAAATATGTTACCGGAAGTTGATGATCGTGAGGAAATGCGGGAATACACAGATATTATTGAAACAAACACTAACTTGTTGCTTCAACTGATTAATGACATTCTGGATATGTCGAAGATTGAAGCCGGGACATTCGATTTCTGTCCGGCGCTGATTGATGTGAATCAGACAATGGAGGAAATAGAGCAAAGTATGCAGCTGCGCTTGAAGAATGATGCGGTAACTTTCACTTTTTGCGAACGTCTGCCGGAATGTATGCTTTATATAGATAAGAACCGCCTGATGCAGCTACTTTCTAATTTTATAGTTAATGCCATAAAGTTTACCAAATCCGGCAGTATCCGTATGGGATACCGTATGAAAGATATTAATACGATCTATTTTTATGTTTCGGATACGGGGTGCGGTATGTCGCCCGAACAATGCCGGCACGTATTTGAACGTTTTGTGAAATATAACCCGTTTATTCAGGGGACAGGACTGGGACTTTCCATTTGTCACATGATTGTCGAGCATTTGAAAGGGGAAATAGGCGTTAACTCAGAAGAAGGAAAAGGTTCTACTTTCTGGTTTACGTTGCCTTACCGAAAAGGGTAAATTTTGTATTAAGGAAATAGAATCGGCAGTAGTAACGGAAGATAATCTTTCAAGTCCGTGCGCAGTTGCTTCAAAGCTTGCTGGATACGGTAATCTATTGTTTTGGGTGATACTCCCAGTGTTTCGGCGATCTCTTTGTAACTCATGTCCCGGAAACGGTGCATCACAAAAGACTCCCGATAGCTTTCGGGTAGCGCTGCGATAGCCTCCTCAATTCGTTTGGTCAGTTCTTCCATCTGATAGTAGTCCGTATCTTGCAGCATTTCCTGCATTTCTTCATAAAAACGGGTATCAGCCCGTTGGGTGGCGTCGATATGCGCGAGTTTGTTTAAAGCCCTGCGGTACACCATTTTGAAAAGGTAGGAACTCAGTGAAGATTCAATGACAAGAGTTTCCCGGTTTTCCCAAATCCATAAAAGAGAGTCTTCTACAATTTCTTCCGCATCTTCCAGATCAACAAACCGATGACCGTATGCACAAAGCATCGGATAATACTTTCGAAACAGCGTGTCGAAAGCTTTTTGATCTCCGTGTCGGACGGCTGATAATAAGAAATCGTTTTCTGAGCGGTAGGTTTCTTTCATGTATTAGTTTTGTAAATTCACTGCAAATATAACTTTTTTATAAGAAAACAAAGATTTTCTGAAAAAAAATGGATTTTAGTTTAGGAATCTATCCGGAGTCTCCTGTCTTATAATAAAAGACAAGAAAAAGAGGATATGGACAAACTTGATAAAAATAAAATAGACGAATTACTTCCCCGCTATTGTGAGGGACAAGTGACAGAAGAAGAACGTCTGCTGGTTGAGACTTGGATGAACGAATCGGAGGAGAACCGGCGGGTAGTAAAACAGATTCATTCGCTTTATCTGGCTACGGATACCATTCATGTAATGAAGAAAGTAGATACGGAAAAAGCGTTGTCGAGGGTAAAAGGCAGGATAACAGGTAGAAAGAAAACGATGTGGTGGGAATGGGCACAACGTGCGGCCGCAGTTCTGTTCATTCCACTTCTCGTTGTTCAGTTGGTGCACTATTGGGGAGGAGACGAACAGGAACTGGCACAAATGTTGGAAGTAAAGACCAATCCGGGAATGACCACTTCATTAACTTTATCGGATGGAACGGTAGTCTTCCTTAATTCAGAATCACGTCTGACTTATCCTTCACATTTCAACGGAGATACACGAAACGTAACCTTGCAGGGAGAAGCCTATTTTGAAGTTGCCAAGAATCCCGAAAAGAGATTTATCGTTTCCACTTCTCATCAGTCGCAGATAGAAGTGCTGGGTACACATTTTAATATAGAAGCCTATGAGAAAGATGATAAAGTGCTGGCAACACTGGTGGAAGGAAAGATAGGATTCATCTTTACACAGGATAATGTGTCGAAAAAGGTATTAATGGATCCGGGACAAAAACTTGTTTATGATTCGAGAGATTGTAAAGTGCAGCTTTATGCCACTTCCGGTGAATCGGAAACAGCATGGAAAGAAGGAAAAATTATATTCAGGAACACTCCTTTGGAAGAAGGCTTACGAATGTTGGAGAAACGATATAATGTAGAATTTATAATTAAGAATGACCGCTTGAAAGGAGACTCGTTTACAGGAACATTCACGAATCAACGTCTGGAACGTATCTTAGAGTATTTCCAACTTTCCTCCCAGATTCGTTGGCGGTATCTTGATTCTCCGAATATAAAAGATGAAAAGAGTAAGATAGAAATATATTAATTGATTTACCTTAAAACGAAAAGTAATTGTATGAAAGACAGACCCCCTTAAATGAAAAACATACGGGATGATATTGGCGTATCTTCCCGTATGGAAACCAGTAAATCTTTTTAATGCTTGTTTGGCGACAAGCTTAGATAAACTTTTTATTAACTTTAAGTCATTACAAATTTATGCAAAATTATTTTAGCATCCAATTTTTATGGGTGATAAAGTCGCTTTGGCTAACCTCAAAAAAAATCCCATTATCTATGAGACTATTAGTTTTGTTCTTAGTATGTTCTATCGGACTAAGTTATGCAGCCGATAGTTACGCTCAGAAAGCTATGATCAGTATCGATGTTCACAACCAGCGTGTGGAGGATATTTTGAAAGAGATTGAAGCGCAGTCGGATTTTGACTTCTTCTTCAATAACAAACATGTAGATTTGAATCGTCGTGTTTCTGTGTCTGCTGATAAAAGTAATATTTTCAGTGTGTTGAAGGAAATATTTGCCGGTACGAATGTGAAGTATTCGGTGTTGGATAAGAAAATAATATTGTCTGTTGAAGCGCAATCACCACAGCAGGAAAAGAAAGTAACAGTATCGGGTACGGTACTGGACACTCATGGTGAACCGGTAATCGGAGCTAGTGTATTGGAGAAAGGCGTACAGGGAAATGGAACGATTACAGACATTGACGGTATCTTCAAACTTTCCGTATCTTCATCGAAAGCACAATTGGATATTTCCTATATCGGCTATCAGTCACAGACTGTTGCGGTGCAAGTCGGTAAAAATCTAAAAATCATTTTACAGGAAGATTCCAAACAATTGGAAGAAGTAGTAGTGGTAGGTTATGGTACACAGAGTAAAAAGACATTAACAGGTGCTGTTTCTATGGTAAATATGGGTGATGTAGAAATGAATACTGTTCCGAATGTATCTCGTGCATTGGCAGGTAAGGCTGCCGGATTTCGTGTAAATCAGATCTCTGCGCAACCTGGCGGTGAGGCTAAATTCCGTATTCGTGGTGAGGCTTCTACAGGAGCAGGTAACGACCCTTTGTTTGTTATTGATGGTTTTCCGGTATCGTCTTCCGGTAATTTAAGTTCGGGGAACGGCTATTATGAATCCGGTAATATTGATAATGTGCTGGAGTCTTTGAATCCGGATGATATTGAATCAATTTCAGTTTTGAAAGATGCCGCTTCTACGGCTATTTATGGAGCACGTGCCGGTCATGGAGTTGTTCTGATTACAACAAAACGCGGTAAGAGTCAGAAGCCCAGAGTGACTTATTCCGGTATGGGATCTGTGCAGGTAGCCCGTTCGAATTATAAGATGCTTGATACTCGTATGTATATGGATATGTATAATAAGCAGCAGCACGAGGAGTGGCTGAAGTTGAATGGAATGGGGATTTATGAAGGATATGTGGGGAAACCGGATACTCCGCCCACTCAATATAAACCGGCTTTCAATAATGATGAAATATTGTTGGCAAGTGGTACTGATTGGCTTGATGCGGTAATGCGTAACGGATATACGCAACAACACAATCTTTCTGTTAATGGTGGTACGGAGAAAACCCGTTATTTGGCTTCTGTCAACTATATGGATCAAGAAGGTATTGTCAAGAATAATGGTGTCAGCCGTTTTTCTGCCCGTTTAAATCTGGATCAAGAATTAAGTAAATATGTATCTTTCGGATTAACCGCTACTTACTCACAGAATAAGTATGATAACGTTCCTTTAGGAGATAAGGTTAATGAATATTCAGGTGTGTTGACCGGTGCTATTCAGTCCAATCCTACTATTCCTATTTATGATTCTGAAGGGAATTATTTTATTGACCCGAAACGTCCTTTTGTTGCGAATCCGGTTTCTTTGTTGGAAATAAAAGATAATACGGTAAAAGATCGGTTGATCGGTTCAGCATTTGTTTCAGTAAAACCATTGAAAGAATTAGAAGTGAAATTACAGTTGGGAGCTGACCGCAGTTTCCAGAAACGTTCCAGTTATTTGCCTAAGACAACTTTGCAAGGGGCAAATAAGAATGGAAGGGCAGATATCTCACAAGAGACAAGCACTACTTATCTAATGGAATTGACCGCTCAATATTCTAAAAGTTTTGGTGATCATAATCTGAAAGCTATTGGTGGTTATTCATTCCAAAAGTTCAAGAATGACGGATTCAGTGCCGGAAATTCAGATTTTCTGGTGGACGGATTTGGATATAACAGTTTGGGGTCGGGTAATTATAAAAAGCCTTCTGTCAGTTCATGGGCTTCTATAAATAGTATTGCTTCTTTGTTTGCCCGTGCTAATTATTCTTACAAAGGAAAATATTTGTTGGAAGCCACGGTACGTGCTGATGCTGCATCTAATTTTGCACCGGAAAATCGTTGGGGATATTTCCCTTCTGTATCAGCAGGTTGGATGATTAGTGAAGAAAATTTCATGAAAGGGGCTTCTAAATGGTTATCCATGTTGAAATTGAGAGCTTCTTATGGACAGACCGGTAATTCTAATGTCGGTTATCGTATTTATGATTATTATGAGGTAGGAAGAAATGCCATTATTGGAGGTGCGGAGTCAACAGGAGTATATGCTTCGGATTTGGGAAACAAGAGTATCACTTGGGAAACAACTACGGAATTTAATCTTGGAGTAGACTTTGGAATATTTAATAACCGGTTTAAGTTGGCTGCCGAGTACTTTAAGCGTAAAATAACAGATTTGTTAGTGACAAACAAGCCCTTGCCATTTTATAATGAGGTAAATAAAATTGCAGGAAATATAGGATCAACGCAAAGCCAGGGTGTGGAAATCACATTGAATACAGTGAATATTGTTACAAAAGACTTTGAATGGGATACCACATTGACTTTATCGCATTATAATGACCGTTGGTTGAAACGTGATCCGAACTGGAAGCCAAGAGCCTATGAAAAAGAAGATGACCCGATACGGGCATGGTGGGAATATGAAGCAATCGGTATCCTGCAACCGGGAGAGAAGGCACCGGATGCTCAGAAAGATTTGGTTCCGGGAATGATGAAGTTGAAAGATCGGGATGGAAATGGTGTGTTAGGAGATGAAGATAAGGTCTATATGGGGAATGGTGATCCGAAAATAATCTACGGTTTGAACAATTCATTCCGCTATAAGAATTTTGATTTGAATATCTATTTTTACGGAGAAGCGGGTAGAAAGCGGGGAGCCAGCTATTATGAAGGTTGGACACGCATGGATAATGGTATCAACGTTTCCACTTACGCATTGAAAGCGTTCAGTAGTAATAACTTGACAGCTACTGATCCTACCTACGTGAGAGGGGGAAACGGTTGGGGAGACTATTACGTAAAATCTATCTATTACGTTCGTTGCGGAAGTATAACATTGGGATATAAAGTACCGATCAGCCAAAAGATCGTGAATAATCTTCGTGTATATGTAGATGTGAACAATCCGTTTGTGATTACTAATTGGACAGGGCTGGATCCTGAAACGGATAACGGAACTTATGCATATCCGAATGTGACCTCTTATAATTTTGGTGTATCAATATCTTTCTAATAAGTTATGAATATGAAAAAGACAATTTATACTGTAATAGCAACTCTTTTGTTCCTCATATCGTCTTGCACGCTGGAACAGGAAGTTTATAATAAAATAAATCCGGGAATGTTTCCGCAGAATGCTGAAGATGTAAATGCGTTGGTCAACTCAAGTGCTTATTACGTTTTTTCTCCGTGGGGGATTTTTGAGGTGGCGGCAGGTTATGTGACGACTTCGGAAATGGTGACCGATTATGTGGAAAACACATGGGGGTGGACTACCGTATATAATTCGTATGAAGCTAATGACTGGCATATCGACGGAGATTATCGCCGCGTGTATGACTATTCCCAATATCTGGCTTCCATGACTTTGACAATGGAACGTATCAAGAACGTGGATATGGATGAAACATTGAAAGCCCGTTATATGGCCGAATTAAAATGTGGACGTGGTTTTCTGGCTTTTCTGATGTATGATATGTATGGTCCGATACCTATTGCAGATTTGGAAACTTTGCAGAAACCGGAAGCTGAGATTGTGATTCCCCGCTTGTCTGAAGAAGCGATGCGTGAATACATTGTTACTAACCTGAAGGAAGCGGCCGACATACTGCCTTATAAATATGAAGATACGGATTACGGACGTTTTACAAAAGGATTGGCCAACACATTGTTGTTAAAATTCTATATGATGACTAAACAGTGGGATGAAGCAGAGAAAATAGGACGTGAATTGACTAAATCCGAATACGGTTATAAACTGGTAGACGATTATCATTCTTTGTTTTCTTTATCAGGAGAAAAGAATTCGGAAGTAATATTCTCTTGTGTAGCGGAAGCTGGTGTGATGGAGCAGAAGTGGTTTGCACATGTATTAACATCCGACTATCCTATTCCGGCAGGAATGGCGGTGACTGCATGGGGAGGGTATAAAATATCCTGGCCTGCCTATGAATCTTTTGATCCTAAAGACAAAAGACGGGAAAGAATTATAGGTGAATATACTGGTACGGAAGGCGTGCATCACAGTCGTGCTCTTGACCGTGACGGAGGTACAACAGGTGTACTCTTTTATGGTGCAATTCCGGTTAAGTATAAAATCGAAGGGGTGATAGGAGAACTGTGTGAAATAGATATGCCAATCTACCGTTATGCAGACGTATTGACTTTACTTTCAGAAGCTATTGTCCGCAATGGAAATAGCATAACTCAGGAAGCTGTCGGGTTATTGAATCAAGTACGTGTTACCCATGGCGGACTGAAAGCTTATCAATTGAGTGATTTCGCTTCAGTGGAAGATTTCCTTGATAAATTGTTGGAAGAACGTGGACATGAGTTCTATTTTGAAGGTGTACGTCGACAGGATTTGATTCGTCACGGAAAATTCATAGAAGCGGCACTTGCTAAAGCAAGATTTGCAGGTCAGCCGACTGGTAAAATCGAAACGAAGGTGGACGGGCAATATAAATATGAGAAGTTTCCGTTACCTACTCATTTGATTACTGAAGGACAAGGTCTTATAATTCAGAACCCCGGTTACTAAAAATGGATAGTATTATGAAACATTTATTATATACTCTATTAGGTATTTTATTACTTGCCGGATGTAAAGAGGACAAGTATAATGTAATTATTCCTATGTCGGATATTTACCTGAGTGCGCCTCAGGATGGAGCGAAAATTGACTTGAATGATTTGTCAATCGATGAATATAGTTTCTCATGGGATAAGGCATTGGAGAAAGGTGCCAAACTGATTCTTTGTGCTACCAGAGATTTCAAAAAGCCGGTGAAGATTGACGCTGGTAAATCGACCTCTTTTACTTTGTCCGTATTGGCAGCCGATCAGTATTTCTCTCAGTTGGGAATAAAGGCCGGTCAAGAAGCGCTGTTGTATTGGACTGTTAAAGAGACTGGCAATACTACGGCTGCTGCGTCGGATGTGCATACGATTCATGTGAAACGTATGTCTACCAAGTTGTTACAACCTGAGGATATGACTGAGATTGCTTTGGCTGAAGATAAACCGGAAACTGCCGTACAGTTTGAATGGGATACGGAAGGAAGACCTGAATCAACCTCATATTCACTCTGTCTGTCACTTGATCCTGAAATGAAACAGACTGTAGCCGAGCAAAGTGTAGGGATTGTAAAAGGTAAGTCTTCTCTGACACACGAGCAACTTCAGACCTTGCTCGACCAACTTTCTATTAAACGTTGGACATCCAACGCTATATATTGGAATGTGAAGACTGATGACGGTCAACTGGTGTCACGTTCTTCCGGAGTACTAAATATGACGGAAATGATGCGTTTCATTGATGTTCGCGGTGATGAGAAGATAACCTATCGGGTTGCCCGTATTTCTTATAGCGACGGAACTTCACTGGTTTGGCTGGCAGATAATTTGAGGACGACCAAGTATCCTGACGGAACTGATATTGAGTCAAATAATTATAAGAATACGCCGGAATCTTTTGGAGAAGGCAGAGTGAAAGCATACGGAGTTCATTATCATTATGACATTCGTGACAAAATAGCTCCTACGGGTTGGCGCTTACCGACTATGCAGGAATATAAGAACCTGTTTGCCGAAGCGGGAACAGCTGAAGGTCAATGGAATGTTTTGAAAGACCCTGATTATTATGAGTCAGTGAAAGGACAGACTCATTTGAATGACTGGAAATTTAATTTGTGTGCTTCCGGTCAATGGGTAGAACCGAATATTAATAATCACACCGGACAGTATTGCTATTTGTTGGTGACTGATAATACAGAGCATGGATGTATGCTTCACGATGGTGGAGCAACATTGTGGACTCCTTGGACAACAGGGGCTCCTGCACGTTTTATCTTCAATGAAAATTAATCAGGTGAAAATTAAAAATAGATCAATCATGTTAATCAATATAAAGAAAACTATGACCATATTATCTACCTTATTATTAGGTATTATGTGTAGTTTTTGTTCTGATACGATAGATGTGTATGCAGGACAGTATGGAGAGGAAGAAGGTACGAATGAACCGGAAACTCCGGAAGTTGTAGGTAAAATTGTTCATATCGAGTCGTTGAGAAATCCTGATAGAGGCTTTCATCTTGAATGTAATTTGCTGGCTGATGAGATGAAAAGTCCATATAATGATTATGAAGTATATGGTGAGGATTTGTATAAAAAGAAAATAGAGCAGTTTGATGCGAAAGACGATAATCTGACTCTTGTGCAGCAATATATCTATCTGACCAAGTGGGTGAGTAAAGATCTTGATGATGAGGCTTTGAATAATATCCGCAAGGTGTTTGAGTTGATGAAAGCGCAGGGATATAAAGCCATTCTTCGTTTTGCATACAATCATGCGGGGCTTAATACGTCCGGCGGTGAATCTAAACAATGGATTCTTAGGCATATTGAACAATTGACACCTTTGTTGAATGAATATATCGGTCAGATTGCTACGGTGCAAGTTGGTTTTATTGGTGCTTGGGGAGAGTGGCATACATCGCCGTTGGCAAATGATCAGGATGCGAAGAATGCAATTGTCAGTGCACTGTTAAGAGCTTTGCCTGTTCCATATTGTGTAGAAATGCGTTACCCGAGTCATAAGAAAGCATTGACATTGGAGCAGGAAGAATACCGCGGACGTATCGGATATGCGAACGATTACTTTACAGCCGGTGAACATTCTCATGCGCCGGGCAATGACTTTGTTCCCAATACGGATGATTATAAACAAATAACCGGGGAGGTAAAAGCGAATAATTTCTATATGAGTGGTGAGATTCCTTATAATGAAGATACCGAATGGGGTTTGGCTGCACTAATTACTCCGATGAAGTCATTGCGTATTTTGCGTGAACACCGTTATTCGGCTTTTGATATAACGCAGAATTTTGATTTGAATATCATGAGTTGGAAACAAGTAAAAGTATATCCTTCTTTGCTGAATGATAATAACATTCTCTTTGATGAGAGTTATTTTAAAGACGCCGAAGGAAATGAGGTTGTCCGTTCATTCTATGAATTTGTACGTGACCATTTGGGATACCGGTTGAATCTGCAAAGCGAATCGACAGTGGAGGCGAAAAACGGAAACTTGGAATATAATCTGACGATAACTAATACCGGTTTTGCTACGGTGATTAATCCGAAAGAAGTATATCTTGTGCTGGTTTCCGGAGACGGTCAGGTAGCTAAAGAAATAAAGCTGGATGTTGATCCTAAAACATGGATTCCTTCTACAAATGAAGAACCGAATCAGGTAGCGAAGTATGTTATAAAAGGAAGTGCAACTGCCGGATTGAGCGGGACATACAAAGTTGGAATCTGGATGCCGGAGAAAGTGGCCGATTTGAAATACAATCCGGCTTACGCCATCAAGTTTGCTCCGACGGAGAAACTCACTCATTGGTATGATGACGCAGGAAAATATGCAGTGAATATTTTCGGTGAAGTTACATTCTGATACGGATTGATGAATGCTTCGGCCGGGACAAACCGATATCTTGTGGGCAAGTCGGAGCAGATTACTCTTTAAATTTGTCGGTAAGGTGAATTTGTAAAATAATGATTTGCTAGTTTATAGTCGATAGTATCCTCCATTCTCCTTCCCGAAGGAGGGGAATGGAGATACCACCGACTTGCTAAATAACCACCAAATTTGAAGAAGCCCCCGGAACATTCAATACTTATGATATAATTTGAATAAAGATGAATAAAAGTAGAAGCAACGTATTTATTATGCTTAACTTAATTGTATCATTTTTTATTTCAGCCTGTTCCTCCCCCAGGGAACAGGTTAAAATAGAAAATGGTACTTTTAATATTAACGGGAAAGATGTGCAATTGATATGCGGAGAAATGCATTATCCCCGTATTCCGCACGAGTATTGGCGTGACCGTCTGCACCGAGCGCATGCAATGGGGTTGAACACCGTGTCTGCTTATGTATTCTGGAACTTCCACGAACGGCAACCCGGAGTATTTGATTTCAGCGGACAAGCGGATATTGCCGAGTTTGTACGTATTGCACAGGAAGAAGGGCTGTATGTCATTCTTCGTCCCGGGCCATACGTGTGTGCGGAATGGGATTTCGGAGGTTATCCTTCGTGGCTCCTGAAAGAAAAGGACTTGACTTATCGCAGTAAGGACCCGCGTTTCATGTCTTATTGCGAACGATATATCAAGGAACTTGGCAAGCAACTGGCCCCTCTGACTATCAACAACGGTGGTAATATTATCATGGTACAGGTGGAAAACGAATACGGTTCGTATGCGGCCGACAAAGAATACCTTGCTGCTATCCGTGATATGCTTCAAGAAGCCGGATTCAATGTTCCGTTGTTTACTTGCGACGGCGGTGGGCAGGTGGAAGCCGGACATATTGCCGGTGCATTGCCTACTTTGAACGGTGTGTTCGGCGAGGATATATTTAAAATCGTGGATAAATATCATCCGGGCGGTCCGTACTTTGTGGCGGAGTTCTATCCGGCTTGGTTTGATGAATGGGGGAAACGTCATTCTTCTGTTGCCTACGAGCGTCCTGCCGAACAACTGGATTGGATGTTGGGACATGGCGTATCTGTCAGTATGTATATGTTCCACGGCGGAACAAATTTCTGGTATATGAACGGTGCCAATACCAGCGGAGGATTCCGTCCCCAACCTACCAGCTACGATTATGACGCTCCGCTTGGAGAGTGGGGCAACTGCTATCCGAAATATCATGCTTTCCGGGAGATCATTCAGAAATACTTGCCGGAGGGAACACAGTTGCCGGAAGTGCCTGCCGATAATCCGACCACTACCTTTGCGACGGTCGAGCTGAAAGAAAGTGCTCCGTTAACTACGGCATTTCATCAGACTATACAATCGGAAGATGTTTTATCCATGGAAGATGTAGGAACCGATTTCGGATATATCCACTATCAGACTACCATTAAGACACCGGGAAAACAGAAATTGATTATTCAGGATTTGCGTGATTATGCCGTTATTCTGGTGGACGGTAAACAAGTAGCCAGCCTTGACCGTCGTTATAATCAGAACAGTACGACATTGGATATTCATAAAGTTCCCGCCACACTTGAGATTCTGGTTGAAAATACCGGACGGGTCAATTATGGTCCCGATATTCTTTTTAACCGTAAAGGAATTACAAGTCAGGTGCTTTGGGGGAATGAGAAATTGACAGGGTGGTCAATCACACCGCTTCCTCTTTATAAGGAAGAAGTATCTTCCTTGTCTTTCGGACAAGAAATCAAAGGTGTTCCGGCATTTCATAGAGGGACGTTCATTATCGAACAGCAAGGCGATTGCTTTGTCGATATGAGCCAATGGGGTAAAGGAGCTGTCTGGGTAAACGGTAAATCGTTGGGACGTTTCTGGAATATCGGTCCGCAACAAACTCTTTATATACCTGCTCCCTGGTTGAAAAAAGGTGAGAATGAGGTTGTTGTTTTCGAAATGGAGGATACGGGAAAGAGGAACTTGCAGGGATTGGACAAGCCGATTCTCGACAGTTTGGGTATTGATAAAAACAAGCCGGAGAAACAGCAACGCAATCAAACAGGCAGTCCGATTCTCGAAGAAGGAGATATTCTTCTGAACACCACTTTGGCGGAGACAAGCGATTGGCAGCAAGTTGATTTACCGGTTGTGAGCACTCTGCGTCATTTTTGCATCGAAACGCTTTCTTCTTATACGGAAGACAATCAGGCGTGTATTTCAGAGGTTGATTTGTTGGACGATAAGGGACAACCGATTGATAAGACCAAATGGGAAGTTGTTTACGTAAGCAGCGAGCAGGCAGATAAGAATCTGGGTGTAGCGGAGAACTTGTTCGACGGAGATATTTCTTCATTCTGGCATACAGATCCGGCAACGGAACCCGGACAGCCGCACCGTATCATTGTGGACATAAAGGAAATCTATAAAATATCAGCCCTTCGCTTCAAAGTACGTAAAGGTGCTTTTTTGTCAGGGAAGGTAAAAGAGATAAACGTATACGGTCGCCCGCAATTCTTCTTGTTTCATTGATTAAAGTGTACAGGTAGTAAGAAATTTGATTTCTATTTACTATCTTTGGCAAATCTAAAAAACACGATTATGAACATACGTATTTTGATAACCTTATTATTTGGAGTGACTTTGTTTTGTAGCTGCCAACCGAAGCAGTTACCGGTAAATTCTTTGGCAGAACGTGTAACGGAAGGAACCTCGAAAGATCGAATCCTTTTTCGGATGACACCGGAAAAAGACGATGTGTCTAAGGATTACTTTGAAATAACTGCCGAAGACGGTAAAGTCCTGATAGTCGGAAATTCCGATCTGTCATTGGCAACAGGACTGAACTGGTATCTGAAGTATGTAGCCGGTATTCATCTTTCCTGGAATAACCCGTCACAAAAGTTGCCGGAAGTGCTCCCTCTTCCCACGGGGAAAATCCGTCAGGAGACAGCTATGCAAAACCGTTATTATCTGAATTATTGTACTTATTCCTACTCAATGGCTTTCTGGGATTGGGAACGTTGGGAGAAGGAGATTGACTGGATGGCATTGCATGGCATTAATATGCCTTTGAGCATAACCGGAATGGAAGTAGTCTGGTATAATCTGCTGAAACGTGTCGGATACACAACGGAAGAAATCAATGAATTTATCTCCGGTCCGGCATTTATGGCCTGGTGGCAGATGAACAATCTGGAAGGGTGGGGCGGACCCAATCCTGACAGTTGGTATCAGCAACAAGAAGCACTTCAAAAGAAGATCGTATCCCGTATGCGGGAACTGGGAATTGAACCCGTATTTCCGGGTTATGCAGGAATGGTTCCCCGTAATATCGGTGAGAAACTAGGTTATCAGATTGCCGACCCCGGCAAGTGGTGCGGTTTCCCTCGTCCGGCCTTCCTTTCTTCGGAAGACGAGCATTTCGATTCTTTTGCGGCTATGTACTACGAAGAATTGGAGAAACTTTACGGAAAAGCTAAATATTATAGTATGGACCCATTCCATGAGGGAGGCAACACAGAAGGGGTAGACTTGGCGAAGGCCGGAACTTCTATAATGAAAGCCATGAAGAAAGCCAATCCGGAAGCTGTTTGGGTCATTCAGGCATGGCAGGCAAATCCGCGTCCGGCTATGGTTGATGTGTTGAATGCCGGAGATATGTTGGTGCTGGATTTGTATAGCGAAAGACTTCCTCAATGGGGGGATCCGGATTCGATGTGGTATCGTGAGAAAGGCTTTGGCAAGCATGACTGGCTTTATTGTATGTTGTTGAACTTCGGAGGAAATGTCGGTTTGCATGGACGAATGAATCAGTTGGTGAACGGATATTACGATGCGTGTACACATGCAAATGGGAAAACATTGCGTGGAGTAGGTGCTACTCCCGAAGGTATTGAGAATAATCCGGTGATGTTTGAATTGTTGTATGAGTTGCCGTGGCGTGCGGAACGTTTCTCGCCGGATACATGGTTGCAAGGATATCTGAAAGCCCGTTATGGTGGTGAACTGTCACCGGAAGTTATGGAAGCATGGAGAGCATTGGAACATACGGTTTATAATGCTCCCAAGAATTATCAGGGTGAGGGAACGGTGGAATCCTTATTGTGTGCCCGTCCGGGTTTCCATTTGGACAGAACGTCTACATGGGGATATTCCAAACTGTTCTATTCGCCTGATTCTACTTCGAAAGCTGCGGACTTAATGCTCTCTGTGGCTGAACAATATAAAGGCAACAATAATTTTGAATATGACTTGGTGGATATCGTACGTCAGAGTAATGCTGATAAAGGCAATGCATTGCTCGATGAAATATCCCAAAGTTATGATCGTAAAGACAAAGAGAATTTCCGGAAGCAGACGCAGCAGTTCCTTGAACTCATTTTGTCGCAAGACAGTTTATTGTCTACCCGGAAAGAATTCTCCGTATCTTCTTGGCTGACTGCCGCACGTTCTTTGGGCAATACGGACGCGGAAAAGAAACTCTATGAATGGAATGCATCTGCATTAATCACAGTCTGGGGTGATAGTATCGCTTCCAATCAGGGAGGTTTGCATGATTATTCTCATCGTGAATGGAGTGGTCTTTTGAAAGATTTGTATTATCTGCGTTGGAAAACTTTCTTTGAGCAGAAACAACAGGAGTTGGAAGGCAAAGCTAGCGGTGAAGTGATTAATTTCTATGGTATGGAGAAAGCTTGGGCGGAAAAGGCTCATGAGTATTGATTCAAAAGTATGAGATAATAGCAATTTTATTTTTATACTCTTATTGAGGGTTCATCAGGTTCATCTTCGTGTTGGACTGCCGATGAATAAATAGATACAGGGTGAAGGAGAGAAGGAGAAACGATTGAAAGCGTCCTTCACTTCTTCACTCTGTACTTTTTACTTCCATGTAGTGTCCTTTTTTGAACTCTAAAGCGGCGCTTTAGAGTGTGTAAAGCATAGCTTTAGCCTACCTAAAGCGCTGCTTTTCAAAAGTCGAAGAATTTGTTTCAACTATGGACGAAAATAAATAAAGTAACAGCAATTTGTCTACCGGGTTTAACGGGCGGGTAATCAGGCTGTTATGGATGAGATGCTGAATCTATATGTCCAGCGTATTGGATCTATATGCCCAACGCGTTGATTATATATGTCCAACACATTGGATCTATATGTCCGATAAACTAGTAATATAGAAGTAATAAAAAGAGGAGCTGTCCGACAGATCAGCAGTATCTCCCCATAATACGGCTCTAAGCTGGAAAAGTCTGTTCTATTGGGGAGATATCCTGAAAGTGGCTATTACTCCTTTATGGTCAGAAGGCCATATGCCTTTGGGGGTGATGAAGTTGTCTTCTGTATTCTCTTCTATGCGCTGACTTTTGACAATGGAACGGGACGGACCGAGAATCATAGAGGATATCGGTGTAATGTCCTGATTAGGATAAAAGTAAATAAAATCAATCCGGTCTCTTTCGTCCGCATCGGGTGCCCAAGTTAATTTGCTGACAGGCATCTTGTCGTTGTCGGAAGGAAAAGTGAATCCCGGGTGAGTGACCGGGTTAGGATATAGAGTCCGATATATGTCCTTGAATCCTTCTTTGCAGAGTATACTTGAACAGTCCCAATTGATAACTACCCCATTATGGTCCCATAGGTCTTTTGTATCTTCTTGCCAGTCGAGGTGAGAAGGTTCGTTGAAATCTCCTCCTAATAGAACAATGGCTCCTTCGGCAATGTCTTGCCGTGCGTTTTCGATGAATACTTCAATGGCTTCTTCGCGAAAGGCGATCCGGTTGGCCGCTAAAATGGAATCCGCATTATGAACAGGTTGTGTCATTTTCTTCCAAGTACTTCCATTGTAACCACGAGGTAAGTAACAAGCATAATTCTTATAATCTAAGTGGGCGGAATAAACGGCAATAGTATGTCCGGCTATGCCGATAGTTGCTTTCAGGATAGAGCCGCAACCGCTGTCCTTTGGATAGATAATCTCCTGCTGACTTATATTGTATTTGGATAAAATGCCTACATCCAGAGGGTTATGTTCTCCATAGTAAGTTTTTCCACGTTTCTTAAGTGCCTCAATGATGCGGGATATAAAGCAGGTGCCATTGTAGTTGCGGACTTCACTGAAAAAAACGATATCGGCATCAACTTGTGCCACTTCATCGGCTATGGCTTCAAATCCTCCTTCTACGATGCTTCCTTCCTGCCAGATGTTGAGTTGCAGGACGGTGAGATGAGAGGTTGGGGTCGCATTGCGACCCCAACTTGTTATTCCTATGCTGCTAAGGCATAAGAGTAGTATATAAAAATTTAGTTTCATGCCGTTCTTTTTTATTCTTGTAGAATCCACATCAACTTGTTTACTTCGTCCGAACCGTTGAATTGCCTTTGTACAGCCGCTTCTACATTTGCCTTGTTATAATAACAGAATCTTTTTTATTGCCATATATTAGATTTTACTTTTCCAGCAACTCTTTCAGAAAATCATCCAACTCTTTATCCAATCCTTTCAGTAGCTCGTCATTCACCAGCATCGTATCGTCGTCTACCAACAATAGTTCAGTTACCGTTTCTTTGTCCTCATCCACCAGTACAAACGAATAAGGTTTCAGGATAGTCACCTTGTCGAAGTCACCTGCATCTTTCATTCTGCAAAGGATACTACGTAAGCCGGGCTCAATATTTTCGAGGAAATCATCGCCGTCGTATGTTGCCCATTCTTCCACCATGACGTTTGCTAGTTCTTCATCATCATCGTTGTAAATATTCAGTTGCCCTGACGTCTGGTCAGGTTGCAGATGAATATCGGTTACGACTGTCTGTTCACAATTGCATACATATTTGCCGACTGCCTTTTGGATAGCCGATTCGATGATAGATAATGATTGTTGGCTCAGTTTCATAGGTTCCTTCTTTTTGTCAGTTCAAAGGTATAAAAAAAATAAGATTTGATACATGATTTCCTTAAAAATCATCATTAAATCGGCTCATTTGCATCTTTAATTTGGATATTTGAGCATTTCTCTCCTTCAATTCGGCCAAATAGAGGCTGGTGAGGTAATAATTCGGCACATCGTCAATACTCGCTTTGACATTGTTGACAACATTCTTTTTCTCTATCTTCTTGGCTAGTTGCTGTGCCTTTTCCGCCCATTTCACTGCTTGAGACAGACTATCTTTCGTCTCATAATACACGGCAATATTGAAGGCGGCTCTCATCTGCTTCTTTGTGTTCTTGGTTCCTTCGAAAGCCTGATGCCAAAGTTCGAATGCATTATCCCATGAATTTTCGCGGACGTAGATAGCTGCATCGCGCATCTGAACCGAACCGCCGGTGTATAAATACCGTTTTCCCGTTTTCCATATCGGAACCAGATGCTTTACCGGAACTGTTCCTGCAAATTCCGCAGCTTCTTTCAACATTTCCCTTTCGGGGATGATACGGGCAGCCGCTTCTGTGACCGAACCTCCGAAATCTTCCCAAAAGATACTGTCATTAGGGTGAAGGGTGGTCATGGGCTTGCTTCGTCCCGGCACATAAACCCGTACTGTGGGATATACTTTTACATCCATAGCTCCCTGATAACAATTGAAATCGGGTAGATAACGAATGGTCTTGGTTGCTTTGAATTGCAGATTCTCTAATGCAATAATAAAATCAACTCCTAAATCGGAAGCTAACTGGCTGACTTCCTCTTGACTTAGCATATTTTCACGCGCTAACTTGTCATTGGCACGTAAGGCGGAGTCACAAATGACAACTTCATCAAAGTAATTCTGGTGGGCTATTTCTTCAGCCAATGATTCGGCAGCAATCTTGGGATCACCGTTGGCATAGGCTGTGGCGCGACTTACTTCCGGAACGTTTTCCTTCGTTTTCTGTACTTCTGTAATCAATTTGTTATCCGGTGCATCGCTGGTGTTATTCACAACAGCTACCTTGCGGAGCTGGGGTGGAAAACTCAAGTCGGCGGGTTGCAGATAATCAATGGAAATCTGTTCGATGCTCTGGCAACTGTTGAATAGCAACAGGAACAGAGAGATGAATGCCAGTGAATAAGATTTTGCCATAGTTTGATTCATTTAGTAGTTTGAACAAAAGTACTATTTTGCACGAATAAAAGAAAGAGGCCGCCTGACAAGTCGATAGTATCTAAAACTCTCCTCCTTCGGGAAGGAGGAGTCCCCGTAGGGGGAGGTGGTAGGTGAATATATAAGTCTATTATTATCAGCATTGTGTATCCACCTACCACCCCGGCTTTCAGCCACCCCTTCTTCCCGAAGGAGGGGAATTGCAGATACTACTGACTTGTCAGGCAGCCTTTATTATTTAGTAAAGTAGTTAGGACTAATTAACTACTTGAACTCTTCTTTATCAAACGTTCTTTCCGTGACAGTTTTTATACTTCTTGCCGCTTCCGCATGGACAGGGATCATTACGTCCTACGGTCTTTTCGGCACGAATCGGTTCACGTCTCTGTTGCTCGCGCGTATCCTGACTGGCAGCAGCCTGCTGATTCGGATCACTCAGGTCCTGCTTGTTCTCACGATACTTGCTCATGTCCTGACGCTGTTCCGGTGCAGCCTGGCGTACTTCTACACGACGGGCAGCCTGTTCATCCGGAGCTTCCTGTACAGGAATTTGTCCGCGCATCAAGATAGAAACAGTCTGATTGTTAATCTTATTCACCATTGAGTCAAACAACGTTACAGATTCCAGTTTGTAAATCAACAACGGGTCTTTCTGCTCGTAGCTTGCATTCTGTACAGAGTGTTTCAGTTCATCCAGTTCGCGCAGGTTCTCTTTCCATGCTTCGTCGATAACGTGCAGCAGGATTGACTTTTCAAATGCTTTTACTACCTCTTTGGATTCGGATTCGTAAGCAGCTTTCAGGTTACAAGAGATATTGTACATACGTTTACCGTCCGTGATAGGAATCAGGATGTTCTCGTACATGTGTCCCTGGTTCTCATATACCTGTTTGATAACCGGATTGGCAATCTGTGCCAGGCGTTCAGTCTTACGTTTGAAGTTCTCCATGGCAATGCCGAATGTCTTTTCAGCCAGTTTCTCTTTCTTCTCGTTGCGGAATTCTTCTTCGGTGAACGGAGTTTCCATAGCCAACGTCTGAAGCAGTTCCATTTGGCAACCTTCGTAGTCGTTGTTCTCGATAGCGTTGGCGCAACGGTCCCAAATCATGTTCACAATATCCATACCGATACGTTCGCCCATTAAAGCATGGCGGCGTTTCGTATAGACAACCGTACGTTGCTTGTTCATCACGTCGTCATATTCCAACAGGCGTTTACGGATACCGAAGTTGTTTTCTTCTACCTTCTTCTGTGCACGTTCGATAGAGTTGGAAATCATCTTGTGCTCAATCATTTCTGTCAACTTGCCTAAATGCTTCAAATCGAAGTATATACTCCGTTCTTTTGCCACACTTCCGGTAGGCAAATAGACGATCTCTTTTGATTTCCAAAACAAACGGAAAACACCGAATAGAATCAAAGCCGTACCTGCCACCATCAGTGTCATGCTGACTGTAGAAGACTTGTCATTCATCTCAAAAAGAGATACAAAAAGTAGAATTCCCACTACCAGCATAGTTACTGAAAAAATAAGTCCGGAAACACTGGTACGCTTTACAATATCGGGGTGAGTCGATGCAAAAAGGGTTGCATCAATAGTTTGGGTTGCCATAATTAGAATCTGTTTTAATGAATTTATTTAATATAGAAAATACAATCTTACCCCCTGCACACATCACTCGATGCAAACGGGATAAATAAAAACTGAATTCAATAAAAACACTAAATGATTATTCGCCTTAGCGTGAAAATGTAATATTCGCACACCGGCTGGCAACGATAATAGGCAGTGGCATTATAGAGTTTCTCACGATGCAGAGACAAAACAGCCGCTCGCTGGGCCAGTTTGTCAATCCAGTCCTTTAAAGAAAATATATATTCCGTGGTAGAAATGCGCTGTATACGGGAGTACGTCAGCGAATGTAATTGTCCACCCATGCCCGCCAGCTCTGCATCCGGCAGATAAGGCAATTGAGGCATCGCAATATAGGCATCAGTCTGCTCATGTACGGCAATAGTATTCTCACTCACAACATTCCCACCACTCGCCGCTTTATTGGCAAATGTATCGCTTACAGTCT
>ERZ857984.1179-NODE-1179-length-23399-cov-18.514136_pt1 | contig 23399 bp, 20 predicted proteins | sample MGYA00519914_ERZ857984 | MGnify/ENA primary metagenome ERZ857984 (study PRJEB31778, sample SAMEA3449417) | human gut metagenome | biome: human gut; feature: human-associated habitat; material: faeces | place: United Kingdom | collected 2010/2012 ... | reverse complement strand
GAGGGGAGTCGAACCCCTGTCCGAAAGCGCTTTAACAGGACCTTCTCCGGGCGCAGTTATGTTTCAGCATTCCCTCCTCGCGCAGGCACATAACAGACTGCGCGATTCAGTAGAGTCATGATGCGTGGGCGGGGCAACTCTTACCCGCCGCACGGACGCCACATAAACGACGCCTTCCCCGGCCTGTGGCCTCTCCGGTTCAGACGGTCACAGCTTAAGCTGCGACGGCAACAGTATTAGTGTTGTCAGTTCATTTTTAATTGCCCGTTTTATGGTGGCCAGGCGCCACCGCCCGCTTATCCTGCCTCCACACCCCCGTCGAAACCGGTACGCCCCCATATAGAGTCGCCGAAAATCCCTATGGGATTTTCCGGCAGAGAGGCTGCAGCCTGCTGGGTGCATCATTTTGGGCCTGCGGCTCAGAATGATGCACTGGAAGCCTGAGAGGTGTTTTTCCCCACGCATATGCCGCGGTGAAAAACGATCCCCATTTTTTGCCGCCTGTGGGCGGCAAGCTCTGCGAGGCTCTATGCTTTGCAGAGCTATATTTCCGCCGGGTACCGGGAAATATTCCCGGCACCCGGGCAGAATACGATGATTTTACCGCCCGTAGGGATCCGGCAGCTTCTCCGGCTCCGGATACTCCACGCCCTTGGTGTCCACGGTGACGGAGGCCATCACCTGAGGCTTTTTGGGCTTGTTGGTCATCATGTTCCGGGGAGCCGAGGCGATAGCGTCCACCACGTCCATGCCATCGATGACCATGCCGAAGGCGGCATATTCCCCGTCCAGATGGGGGCTGTCCTTGTGCATGATGAAGAACTGGCTCCCGGCAGAGTCCGGAGCCTGGGCCCGGGCCATGCTCAGAACGCCCCGAGAGTGACGCAGATCGTTGTTAAAGCCATTTGCCTTGAATTCACCCTTGATGCAGTAGCCGGGGCCGCCCATGCCGGTGCCGTCGGGGCACCCGCCCTGGATCATGAACCCGTAAATGCACCGGTGGAAAATGAGCCCGTTATAAAACCCCTTTTTTATGAGAGAGATGAAGTTATACACGCTCTGCGGCGCCACATCGGGGTATAGCTCCGCCACGATCTTGCCGCCGTCCGCCATGGTTATGGTCACAATAGGATTGTTTTCCATGCTCTGTCTCCTTTATCTGTTTTTCTCGCGCATGGCCCGGTCCATCTCGCGCTTGGCGTCCCGCTTGGCCACGGCTTCCCGTTTGTCGTAGGTTTTCTTACCCTTGCACAGGCCCAGCTCAATTTTCACCCGGCTGTCCTTGAAATACACAGACAGGGGGATCAGCGCGTAGCCCTGCTGCTTTTGCAGGTCGTGCAGCTTGCGGATCTCCCGCTTGTGCAGCAGCAGCCGCTTGGGCCGGTCCGGATCCTTGTTGAAGATGTTGCCCTTGTCATAGGGGGAGATGTGTACGCCATAGGCAAACACCTCTCCATCCTTGGCTTGGCAATAGGAATCCTTCAGATTCAGCGTGCCGGCCCGGATGCTCTTGACCTCCGTGCCGAACAGCTCCACCCCGGCCTCATAGCGATCCTCCACGAAATAGTCATGGAACGCCTTGCGGTTTTGGGCGGCGATCTTAATGCCTTTTTTCTCCATGGAGGACCTCCTTTCTCCGGATAGAACAGTATAGCACACTTTTCTGACCATTGCAAGAGCGAAGACCCTCACCTTTGGTCGGTATTTGTTGACCTACAACACATCTTGGACAAGTGAATAAAAAGCCATGAAGGATATGGTCACATGGGTTATAGTTAAGTTAGCACACAAAACCAGCCCGAGGAGCGGAACGCATCCACCGCAAAAATCAGGAGCGGTTTCGATCTGTTCATTCCTACCGGTCACCTGCAGGCTCTGCAAAGCAGCTTGCTTTTTATGCCTGCCGCGCCAATAACCCGTCCATGAGAGCCCTCCGCCGGATGCCTCGGGCGGAAAGTGTTCTGCTGTTATTTTACTTCATAAACGCCCTGTGGAAGATCTTCTTGCCCTTCTTGATGATAACGCCCTCGCCGGCCAGACTGTCTGCGTCAAAGGAGGCATCAATGGACTCTACCTTTGCGTCATTGATGCTGACGCCGCCCTGCTGCACCAGCCGCCGGGCCTCGCTGTTGGAGGCACACAGGCCGCACTCCACCAGCAGCGCCATGACGCCGATCTTGCCATCTGTCAGCTTGTCGGCTGCAAGCTCTGTGGCGGGCATATGGGTGGCATCTCCCTTGCCGGAGAACAGCGCACGGGATGCCTCCCGGGCCTTATTGGCCTCCGCCTCGCTATGGACCAGCTTCGTCAGCTCATAGGCCAGGATATCCTTGGCCTCGTTGAGCTTGGCATCCTTCCAATCGGCCATGGCGTTAATTTCCTCCAGCGGCAGGAAGGTCAGCATCCGCAGGCACTTGATGACATCCGCATCATCCACATTGCGCCAGTACTGATAGAACTCGAAGGGACTGGTCTTGTTGGGATCCAGCCACACGGCGCCGGAGGCGGTTTTGCCCATCTTCTTGCCCTCGGAATTCAGCAGCAGGTTGATGGTCATGGCATGGGCATCCTTGCCCAGCTTGCGGCGGATCAGCTCTGTGCCGCCCAGCATATTGCTCCACTGGTCGTTGCCGCCAAACTGCATATTGCAGCCGTAATGCTGGAACATGTAGTAGAAGTCATAGCTCTGCATGATCATGTAGTTGAACTCCAGGAAGCTCAGGCCCTTCTCCATGCGCTGCTTATAGCACTCGGCCCGCAGCATGTTATTCACAGAGAAGCAGGCGCCAACCTCCCGCAGCAGCTCAATATAGTTCAGCGGCATCAGCCACTCGGAGTTATAGAGCATCAGCGCCTTCCCGTCAGAGAAATCAATGAATTTCTCCATCTGGCGCTTGAAGCACTCGGCATTGTGAACGATATCCTCCCGGGTGAGCATTTTGCGCATATCCGTCCGGCCGGAGGGATCGCCGATCATCGTTGTGCCGTCGCCAATGAGGGCGATGGGCTTATTGCCGGCCATCTGCAGGCGCTTCATCAGGCACAGAGCCATGAAGTGCCCCACATGCAGGGAGTCCGCTGTGCAGTCAAAGCCAATGTAGAAGGTTGCCTTGCCGTTGTTGACCATCTCCCGGATCTCGTCCTCATTGGTCACCTGTGCGATCAGCCCGCGGGCGATCAATTCTTCATAAATTCCCATTTTTTTCGTTCCTTTCTTTTATTGCAAATCAGACAGGAGAAAAAATCGCCCCCTGTCTCCTTGGACAGAGGGCGACATATGTCACGGTACCACCTCATATTCGCCGCAGCCTCGCGGTCTGCAGCCTCACGGAGTGCGCCGCACCCCTGCGCTGTAACGGGCGCACCCGACGCATCCCTACTAAGGCTCCTGCCCGTTCGGAAGGCAGCTCCGGGATGTATTCACAGCCGCTCTCCTCTCCCCCTTGCACCCAACGGAGGCTCTCTTGGCAGGCAGAACCGGCGTTACTTTTTCCCATCATTGCTGTAGGAATATGAACTTACCAAATATTATAGAGAGCGATTCATTTTTTGTCAACAGCCCTTGCCAATGTTTTTTCAAAAACGTTTGCAGGGCTACAATACATCACATCAAAAACAAGTAAAAGGGGCAGAGAATCGGAAACGGCTCGATGCCGCTTATTCCTTCTGCCCGCTTAGGAATCCTGCAAAGCGCATGCTGTGCGTGCTTGCCGCTCTATCGGCTGCCCGTGGAGCTCTCCGCCGGGCGTCTGCCCCGGAGTCCGCTGCCCGATATGCTTGACAAAGCTGCGTTTGCGCAAATACTGCCATTGGATGCCGGGAATAAGGAGGAAGGAGCGTCGGGGATGTAAAGGACAGCTTTATCGGGGGATGGAAAAAACGCTGCGGCAAAGCCTTTGACAGCTTACCGCAGCGGTAGGTATACTGGATGCAATATCCGGCCCGGATCAGGAGTGGAGGGCCACGGTGTACTGATACCGGTCCCCCAGCACGATGCTTTCGCATATCTCCACAATGACACCGTCTGACGATGTAACGCGGCTCACACTCAGGCCCGGGGCCGGGCGGTCGACGTTCAAAAGCTTTGCATCCGCCTTGGATATAAGGATGGCCTGGAAGGTTTCCACCGCTGTGTCCGGCTGAAAGCTGCTGTTTTGACGCATGGTCTGGTACAGGCCCTTCTCGCGGATCATCTCCTCAGTCATGAATGGGTAGAGCGCCGCGGGGATGTACGAGGTCTCCAGCGCGAAGGGCTTGCCATCGGCAAGGCGGAGCCTGCGCAGGGAGAATATTTCGGAGTTAGGCTCTATAGAAAGCCGGGCCGCCATATTGGCATCGGCCGGGAGCTTTCGAAAGGAGACAATGCTGCTGGACGGCGTGTAGCCCATGCGCTTGATCTCCTCGCTAAAGCTATAGAACTTTACCAGATTCTGCTCCAGCTTCGGCATGGCCACAAAGGTTCCGCGCCCCTGCTTGCGCGTAACCAACCCGTTTCGGACAAGGACATCCATGGCCTGGCGTACCGTGGAGCGGCTGACATTATACTCCCGGCACAGCTGCATTTCACCGGGCAGCATGCACCCCACCGGCCAAGCATTGTTCCTGATCTTAGCGGTAAACTCCCGCACCAGCTGCTGATACAGGGCGATGGGTAGGTTGTCATTCAGCATAGCAAACCTCCGAAAAACAACGGTTTATTCATTAAACCGCATAATTCTAAGTTATTTTACACCATTGTGCCGCATTATCCAAGGCGAATTGTATAACATGAGGAAAAACTTGTCAAGTTGAATAAAAAGCAACAAATCATTTTGTGGAATCTTCCGTTTCCCCCCTATATTGACACGCCATCATCATAATGATATAATGTTCGTACATTTAGAGACGGAGGAAGACTATGTCGGGTAATGCGATTCTCAAGGAGCTGGTGACGGCCTCCAAGGCCGGCCGGCCGGCGGGTATATGCTCTGTATGCAGTGCAAACGAGTATGTGATCGAAGCGGCCATGGAGGAGACTCTCGCCTCGGGCGGGGTGTGTCTGATCGAGGCAACGGCAAACCAGGTCAACCAGTTTGGCGGCTACACCGGAATGACACCGGCTGATTTTGTGAGCTTCTGCAGAAAAATCGCATCCCGCACGGGATTGGATGAGGAACGGCTGATCTTCGGCGGTGACCACCTGGGCCCCCTGGTGTGGAGTGCTGAGGAGGAAGAGGCCGCCATGGAAAAGGCGGAGGCGCTGGTTCGCGCCTATGCGGCCGCCGGAGTCCAAAAGATCCATATAGATGCAAGCATGCGCCTGGGAAGCGATGACCCCCAGGCGCCCCTGGACCCCGCCGTTGTTGCCCGGCGTGCCGCCCGCCTGTGCCGGGCGGCGGAGGAAGCACGGCCCGAGGGCGAGCTGCCCCTGTATGTGGTGGGCAGTGAGGTGCCCATTCCGGGCGGCGCAACGGAGGCGGAGGAGGGCATCTCCGTCACGCGCAGCGAGGATCTGCGGAATGAGTATGAACTGTTCAAAAGCGCTTTTCTCCGCCAGGGGCTGGATGATGCGTGGACGCGCGTTATTGCTGTTGTGGTGCAGCCGGGGGTGGAATTCGGCGATGACCAGGTGTTTCTATACAACAGAAGCAATGCGGCTGAATTGATCGCCTGCGCACGGACACTGGATGGGATCGTGCTGGAGGGACATTCCACCGATTACCAATCCGCCCGGGCTCTGCGGGAAATGCGGGAGGATGGCATTGCGATCCTGAAGGTCGGGCCTGCGCTGACCTATGCGTTCCGGGAGGCACTTTTTGCCCTGGAACGGATCGAGCGCGAAATGAATCCCTGCGCACCGGCAGGAGGATACTCCGATTTTTCAGCTGTTTTAGATCGCGTCATGTGCCAGAATCCTGGGAACTGGATCAAGCACTACCACGGAGAGCCGTACAGAGTTGCCCTGATGCGCAAGTACAGCCTTTCCGACCGCTCCCGGTATTATCTCGACAACCCCGAGGTGCAGGATGCCACCCGGCGCCTCTTCAGAAATTTCAACGCCGCACCGTGTCCCACCGGCCTTTTGGCACAGTTTCTGCCGCGCCAGGCGGAGGCTATCATTACCGGGACACTGGATACTGCCGCAGAGGCTATTGTGAAGGAAAATATTAAGTACGTTCTGCGGTCCTACCGATGAAACACTGCTGCATGCTCATGCCGGAAAGGAAAGCTTTCACTATGAAAACAAACGACATTGTCACCATCTCGGATGTCTGCGCGGATCTGCTCCTTTTCGGCGATGACATTATGCCTGAATTCGGGCAAAAGGAAAAGCTGGGCAGCCGCTACTATCTCACCATGGGCGGCTCGTGCGGCATTTTTGCGTGCCAGGCGGCAAAGCTGGGCCTAAAGACCGCCGTGGTGGGGACCCTTGCCGATGATGTGATCGGCCGTATGCTGCTGGAAAAATACAGAGAATCCGGCGTTATAACGGAGCATCTTAGATTCGCGGACAGCTATACGGCCATGAGCGTGGCGCACTGCAGGGGCTCGGACCGCGCGATCCTTACGCTGCCGGGCTGTATAGATTCTATTGCGGCGGAGGATGTTCCGCCGGTGCTTTTGACACAGACGCGGCACCTGCATATTGCCAGCTTCTACATTCTAAAAAAGATGTGGCCCGGCTGGCGCAGCGTGATCTCCGCCGTCAAGGCATCGGGGGGAACGGTGAGCCTGGACACGAACTACGATCCGGAGGAGCGATGGGACATTCCGGAGCTGATGGATATCCTTCCGATGGTGGACATCTTCTTCCTCAATGAAACGGAGCTATGCAGCATTATGCATGAGTCTGATCCCATGACAGCGCTGGAGAGGGCCTCCGGGATCGTGCCTGTATGCGTTATGAAATGCGGCGGCAGAGGTGCTGTCGCCGCCGCCGATGGCAGGCGATACCACTGGCAGGCGGAAAAGGTCCGGGTCACCGATACCGTCGGCGCAGGAGACACGTTTGACGCGGGCTTCCTGTTTGGATATCTCAATGACCTGGGCATACAGCGGAGCGGGGAGATCGCGACGTTCTGCAGCGCAGGAAATGTAGGCAGGCTGGGCGGTGTGGACGGCCAGCCGACGCTCCGGGAGGTCGTGGAGCGATTTGAGCTGTAGCACAGCGGGCAAAGTCCGCCTTGCGATACAAAAAAACGATAAAGAGAGGATAAACCAATGAAAAAAATGCTGGCACTTGTGTTGTCACTGGTCATGGTATTCGGACTCGTTGGCTGCGGCAAGAACGCAGGCGGCTCTGATAATGACGGCAGCACAAAGCTCACCGTATGGTATTGGGGTGAGCAGGAGATCCCGGGCTACAAGCAGTACATGGAAGAAATGGCACAGAAGTACAGCAGCGAAACGGACGGCATCAGCGTTGAGGTCGTGCTGCAGGAGAGCGACACGCTGTATTCTGCGCTGCGCACGGCTGAGCAGGCCGGCGAGGGCCCGGATCTTGCGTTCCTCTGGGGCGGAACACAGGCTCTGGACGATGTCTGGCTGGGGAACCTGGCGCCTATCTCCGACTATATGACGGAGGAGGAGCTGTCCTGCATGACTGCCAGCGCCCTGTCCGAAACCAACTGGGACGGCAAGCAGTGGGGCTTCCCCGCATACAGCGTCTGCTTCGGCATTGCCTATAACAAGCAGATGTTTGCCGCCGCGGGGCTGGATCCGGAGAATCCGCCCACGACCTGGCAGGATTTTATCGCCGCCTGTGATGCCCTCAAGGCGGCCGGCTACACCCCCATTGGCAGCGGACTGAAGGACGGCTATCTGCCCGGCTGGCTGGCTGTTTATTTCGGCGCGCAGAATTATGACGACCCCAACGAGGCCATCAAGCCCTTCCGCCTGGAGGAATCCTATACGGACAAGGAATGCTCCCAGTGGATCTATCTGATCGAGGAGCTTATTAAGGGCGGGTACTTCAACGAGGATATTCAGTCCCTGGATCTGTATCAGGGCCAGCAGCTGCTGGAGACCTCTAACTGCGCCATGACCTTCCAGTGCGGCCCCTACACCGCCAGCATTGCGGAGAAGATGGGCGAGGATGTTATCGGCTTTATGCAGGCGCCGGTATACGGCAGCGGTGAGCTGGCCAAGTCCGTGTGCGTGGGCCAGCAGGTATTTGTGATGCCCAAGAGCGCCAAGCACAAGGATCAGGCAGCGGACTTCCTGCTGTTCCTGGCCAAGAAGGAAAACCTCAGCCGCATGTATGAGCTGACGAACGCGTGGATGCCCACGGTGGATTTCGATGCGTCCTCCCTGGACAATGAGATCTGCAAAAATGTTGCTACCTGGATGCAGGAGCAGCGCCTGTATGACTATCAGTACACCTATCCCATCGGCTGGGAGAACGAGAGCCTGTGCCCCGTGATGCAGAAGATGTTCACGGAGGGACTGAGCGCCGCAGATGCAGTCAACGAGCTGCAGGACGGCATCAACAAATGGGCGGAGCAAAACGCCAATGTGCTGGAGGCCTATAAGATCTGGGTCGTCAAATAACGGCACTGCATCAAAACGGCCCGGAGGGGCATTTGCCCCTCCGGGTATTTCTGAAGGACACGGGAGTCGGAGGTATTTATGCGAAAAAGAATGGAGAAAACTGCGCCATATTTGTATATTCTCCCGATGATTCTTGTTGTCGGGATTGTAATAATTTACCCGATCATCGAGTTGTTTATCGGGAGCCTTACTTCTACGAGCTATGACGGAAAAACCATCTTTGTGGGCCTCAGCAATTTTAAGCTGGTGGTGGCCGACCCGCTGTTCAAAACAGCGATCATCAACAATCTCAAGCTGTTTCTGATGGTTCCGGTGCTGACGCTTGTCTCACTGGTGCTGGCCACGCTGCTGTCAAACCGGATACGCGGCTGGCAGTTCTACCGGGCCATTGTTTTTATCCCTTACATTCTGTCCATCACCGCCGTGGGCATTATTTTCAGCTATATCATGCAGTATAACGGCATTTTCAACACGGTTTTGCGGGCCATGGGGCTGGATGCATGGGCTCTGGATTGGCTGGGCAGCCCCAAATATGCCATGGGCGCTGTGGCATTTGTGATCTTCTGGAAGCAGGTGGGCTTTGGCGTAATATTGTTCCTGGCGCGGATCCAGTCCATTGATTCGACCCTTTATGAAGCGGCTGCCCTGGATGGTGCGTCGGGATTGCAGCAGTTTATATACGTCACGATCCCGCAGACGGTTGCTATCATTGAGTTCTACGTTGTGATAACCTTGATCGAAATGCTCAGCTGGGTCTTTAACTACGTCTATGTTATGACGGCAGGAGGACCTGCGAGCTCTACATATGTGCTGGAATTCCTGATCTACAAGAAGGCATTCGGCGGCGGAAACTACAATATCGCCCAGGCGGTCAGCGTCACGGTGCTGCTGTTTGCCGTAATCATTATTATCTTCCGCCAGATACTGGCCGCGAAAGGAGATGGGACGGATGAATAAGAAATCGATAGCGCGCAATTCGCTGGCGCAGATCATTATGATCCTTACATCCGTGATGATTATTTTCCCGCTGTATTTCATGACCATCAACTCCTTTAAGACCCGGGAGCAGTATCTGGTCGACCCTGTGGGGCTGCCAAACCCGTTTACCCTGCAGAACTATGTGGACGCCTTCGCCGGAAAGGATTTTCTGCTTTGGTTTGCCAATAGCCTCATCCTTTCCCTGGGTGCTGTTGCACTGACGATGATTGTCGGCCTCTTTGCCGGGTACGCCTTTGCCAAGATGAAGTTTAGGGGGCGTGATGCACTGTTCAGCCTGATTATCCCGCTGATGTCCGTGCCGCCGGTGGCAATGCTCATCCCGCTGTTTCGCACGGTGGTCAAGCTGGGCATGGTCAACACCCTTGGGTCCGTAATATTCATCTACTGTGGCCTGTGCCTGCCGATGACCGTTTACATGATCCGCAATTTTCTTCTGTCGGTGCCGGATGCCATCCTGGAGGCGGCGCGTATTGACGGCTGCAGCCGCTTCCGGTCGCTGTTCAGCATCGTACTGCCCCTTTCCGTGCCGGCGATCATTACCTCGGGACTTGTGAACCTGGTTTGGGCATGGAATGAGCTGATGGTGGCGCTGGTGTTTCTCCAAAAGGAGCATCTGCGCACACTCATCGTGGGCACGACGATATTCAAGAGCCGCTACAGCCTGAATGTTCCCATGATTATGGCGGGATTAGTGGTAGTGACACTCCCGATGATTATCGTATATATTTTCGGGCAGAAGAAGCTGGTGCAGGGACTCATGTCCGGCGCCGTCAAGGAGTGACCGGCGGGAGACATATGCCGGGAGAGGAGTTATCATGCACAAAGAAGAATTGAAGCAGCTTTCGGAATATTACCTCCGCCATATACTGGACGATGTCATGCCGTTTTGGGATGCGCGCTGTGTGGACGAGGAGTGCGGCGGCTTTTTTACCTGCTTTGACCGGCAGGGCAAGCTGACGGATGACAACAAGTATATCTGGTTCCAGGGGCGGCAGACCTATACATATGCGCTGCTGTACAACCATATCGAGAAACGACGGGATTGGCTCGACAAGGCACGCCACGGCTTCCGCTTCCTGGCAGACAAGGCCTACGCAGGCGGTGGCCGCTGGAATTACAAGCTGGATCGGCAAGGCCATGTGCTGGTGGGGACGACGTCCGTGTTTGCGGATATGCATGTGCTGCAGGCCCTGGGGGAATACAACACGGCCCTGGGCGGACAGGACGCCGAGGCAATGGCGATTATGCGTGCCACATATGATACCCTGGAGCGGAATTTTGCCGACAGATATTTCAAGGATATCTATGAGAACACCTGGCAGGAAAACCACATCTGGCACGATATGTACATGACGGCGCTGAGCGCGATCATGACATGCATCCCGGTGCTGGGGGAGGAGTATACGCGGCCCTTTATTGACGAGTGCCTGGATAAGATATGCAACTGGTTTGCAAGGGACGACTACCGGGCCATATTTGAGACCGTGTCGTGGGATAACCAGCTCTTCCTGGAGGAGCCGGCGGACCGATTCACAAACCCCGGCCATTCCTCTGAGGCGGTATGGTTCATTCTGGAGTATGCGCGCAGCAGCGGCCGGGAGAACCTGCTGCATCGCGCGGTGGAATTTGAGGATTGGGTGTATGAACGAGGGTATGACAAGGTGTACGGCGGCCTGAATTCCTACCTGGATGTGAACGGAACGGAGCCTGTGGCCGTGGATTGGTTTTTGGCCACAAACTCCCTCTGGGATGACAAGGTGTGGTGGGCAAATGCGGAGCAGCTGTGCGCCCTGGCTATGACCTATGAGGCGGGGAAAAACGAGCTGTATTGGGAGCGATTCCTGCGCCACCATCAGTATTGCCGCAGCAATTTCTTTGATCCGGAATATGGCGAGTGGTTCGAGCGGCTGAACGCAGACGGATCGGTCAAGGTGGACGCCAAGGGGACAGAGTGGAAATGCGCATTTCATCTTGTGCGGGCGCTGGTGTACACCCTGGAGGCTCTGCGGCGCATGGAGGCTGCACAGGACGAGTGAGCCCAGTGGCCGGAGAAACCGGAAAATGAAGAATATGCCTATAGGAGGCAGGAACGTTCATAATAAAGCCGCAGCGGACCATTTATGGTCCGCTGCGGCTTTGAATAATTATCCGGGGGATAAATTTTGCGATCAGGCAGGGAGCTTGACCAGCATCAGCAGCGTTCCGGCGACAATCAGCCCAAGGCCCAGAGCTGCCTTATTGGACAGGCGCGCCTTGAACACCAGGGCCGAAAAGCCGATGGACACCAGAATGCTCAGCTTGTCAATGGGCACCACCACGCTGGCGAGCCCATCCTGCAGGGCCTTATAGTAGCACAGCCAGGAGCCGCCGGTGGCCAGGCCCGAGAGAATGAGAAAGACCAGCTCCTTTTTGGGAACGGAGCGCAGGGTGTGCTGCTTCCCCTTGATGAATACAATCAGCCACGCCATAACCAGCACCACGCCGGTGCGGATGGCTGTGGCGGCGTCTGAATCCGTTTTCCGGATGCCGCACTTGGCAAGGATCGCCGTCAGCCCGGCGAACAGTGCGGAAGCTGCCTCCATATTTTAACGCTGAATGTCGGATCCGTCTACCTCAAAAGAAGCTTTTTGGCGGTGCACTGCCGAGTAACCTGGGGTTGAGAGGAGAGAAGATCTGTGGTAAAATCGAGAAAAACAAGGTGTGTGGAGGGACAGATATGGAGCCAAGAATACTATTGGAGACGCTGGCTGTAGCGGAGCGGCTGAAGGACACCACCCGGCACTGCTACACCCGGAAGGGCCGGCACGAGAGCGTGGCAGAGCACTGCTGGATGATGACGCTGATGGCCTACTTCGTGCGGGATGAGTTCCCGGAGGCGGACATGGATAAGGTGATCCGGATGTGCCTGATACACGACCTGGGAGAGGCATTCACCGGGGATATCCCATCCTTTGACAAGACGGCGGAGAACGAGAAAACCGAGGAGAAGCTTCTGCGGGATTGGGTGGACACGCTGCCGGAATTCTACCGGGAGGAAATGACGGCTCTGTATGGCGAGATGGAAAAGCGGGAGACCCTGGAGGCTAAAATCTACAAGGCCATAGATAACCTGGAGGCAGTGATCCAGCACAACATCTCGGACTTGGCTACATGGATCCCCAAGGAGTACGAGCTGAATAAGACCTACGGCGACGACAAGGTGGCCTTCTCCGAATATCTCAGGGACCTGCGGGCGGAAGTCCGCAGGGATACGGAGAGGAAGCTGGGGGAGCGATGACAGGTGAAAAAAGGAAACGCGCTTACGAACGTAAGCGCGTTTTTTGTCATAACTCAACACTATAGATTTTTCATTTCTGCGGATTATCTCCTTCCCGATATGGAACTACAGCAGAAGGAACAACTTCAGACGCAGGATCAGCATGAACATGCTGATCATCAAAAAAGATATGTGCACCAAAAGCAGAAAGCACATCCCGCTTACTTACTCCCCCAAGGAAAAACGCCTCATCAATATGGACATTCCATTTTCGCAGGGTTTTGATTGCCCGTTCATGTGCTGGGGCATTTCGTGAAGTAACCAGCGCAGTCCTAATGGGGGAATTGCCCTTATCCTGAAATAGCTCTTGAATATGCGCTATGGTCAAGAGAAAGTTTGCGAACGGTCCTTTTTGCAGAGGGATATCCGCCTTAGCCCTTTCGTTTTCCATAAAAGCCTGCATTCCCTCGTGCTGATATATTCGCTCCGATTCAGATGCAAATAGGACCGCATCTCCATCAAATGCAATACGTATTTGGTCTATTTTTGCTCTCGGATCAAAATGTGAAGTCCCGGTCAGAATTTTTCCTGCTGCAACATCACTATCTATTGCTTGCTTCACATCTGGCTCAAAAGCTGAAAGAAACAAATCTGTTTTAAATGCCCTCAAATAAGGAGCAATCTCAGATCCACCAGTAAGTGCCGCCCGTGTAATATCAAGTTCGTAATCTTGGATGGAATTAAAAATACGCAAACTTGTGTTTGGGCTGTTGCGAGACATAACGATAACTTCAACTAATCGTTTTTCCTGTAATTTGTTGAGCTGCAGAAATGCTTTTACAAGCTGAAATGCAGAACCCTTTTGGAGAATATCGCTTTCGTGTTTAACTTGGTATTCTTCGTACGCTGCCAACCCTTCGTTCTCATAAATTCTATTTTCTTCCTCAAGATTAAAAAGTGCTCTCGAACTAATACCAATTACCAATGGCTCTGTCAAATCATACGGCATATTCTCCCCTCCCTTTACGCAACAATCTCTCTATGCTTTCAATTGTATTTTATCATAGCATTTATCAAAAGGCAATCTGTGCTATAGTTATGTTTTGAAAATAGGTGGCTGGTGTAATTCGATGACAGGCTTTTCATGCTCCATGTAAGAAGTTACAATGATCTCATCATGATCAGGGAGATTAGACTATGCCAAAAGAGTATCCCACCAAGTTCAAAACCGAAGTCATCCAACGCTACCGAAACGGTGAATCCATCCAATTGCTCAGTCAGGAATTGCACATTGCGCAAAGCACGATTTATCACTGGCGGAAAGAGTATTGCTCCATCAAAACAGCAAATCGCACCTATACACCAAAAGAATTTGATGAGCTTTCAAGGCGGCTGGTAAAATTAGAGCACGAAATGGAGATCATTAAACATTCTGGTTACATTGCAGATGTGCCTTTACAAAAAAGACTGTCAGCTTTAGAAAGCATCTATCGCCAACCAGATAACACTTACAGCGTCTATGAGCTCTGCGAAGCGCTGGAAGTTGCCAGAGGCACTTTTTACAACTATATCTTTCGCCGGGCGGACCACAGCAGGCGTGATCAGGAGCAGGCGCAGCTTATGCGGCTCGTGCAGCAGGCCTTTGATGACAGCGCTCAGCGATTTGGTGCTGAAAAGATCCGCATCACTCTGGCTGAGAGCGGTGTCCGGGTCAGCACCAAACGCATTGCGGCGATCATGCAGGAACTGGACCTGCACAGCATCCGCCCTGATGCCAAGAAGCAATACAAAAAGCATCAGCAGTATAAAAAGCAAAACCTGTTGAATCAACAGTTCACCGCAGACCGCCCCAACCAAATCTGGGTCAGTGACATCACATATTTTAAAATCAACGACTACTGGGTCTACTTTTGTGTCATCCTGGATCTTTTCTCCCGCAAGGTCGTCGGCTATCGGGTATCCCGCAACGCAAGCACGAACCTGGTCACCAGCACCTTCCGGTCCGCTTTTCGGGAACGCGGCGATCCCAGCGGTCTCACTTTTCACAGTGACCGCGGAAAACAGTACACCTCGGCCGCATTCACAGAACTCTTGCAGCACTGCAATGTAAAGCAGTCTTTTTCCGCTACGGCGCGGCCGCATGACAACGCAGTGGCTGAAGCATTTTTTGCTTCCTTCAAAAAAGAGGAGGCGTACCGCAGAGAGTACACCTCAGAACAAAGCTACCGCAAAAGCGTGGAGCAGTATATCCAATTTTACAATGAGCTTCGGCCTCATCGGACCTTGAAATACAAAACACCAACGGCATTCGAGGAAGCTTATTGGGCCGGTTTATGAAAAAGCTGTGTTCAAATAACGACCTTACATAAAAATATTAGTTTCGAATTTTGAGAGTTTTGGAGCAAATAAAGGAACGCGGCAAAAAGAAAAAGCCCCGATCTCTCAAGGCTTTCAAGACGTGAAGAAACCCGCTTTTCGATAAAAATGTTCGAAAAGCGGGTTTCATTCATATGGCGCAGTGGGAGGGATTCGAACCCTCGTGCCGCTTTTGACGACAACACGATTTCCAGTCGTGCTCGTTATGACCTCTTCGATACCACTGCGTATTCTCTTTTTGCTGCGAACAGCAAAATTTATTATACCAAATTTTTGGCGCTTGTCAACACATATTTCCCAAAATCTGAAAGAATTTATGAGCAGGATGTTCCGGAAAACACCCTGCCCATAAATTTCCTTTAATCCAGCTTCTTCGCCACGGTCACCATCACCGTGTCCAGAGCGTTACCCATCCGCTGCATGGCCTGACCCACAGCGGTTTTCCGGCACTTGGGACGGGGACAGACGATCATCTCTGCGGTGACACCCACCATAATTCCGGCGGCCATGCCCCAGAGAAACGGACTTTTACACATTTGCAATTCACTCCTTTGTCCACGCGGATAGTATCTCCCATTTGCCCGGAAAAAACCGTCAGGGCGGTTGCCAAATTTCGCCGCGTGGCGTATAATATCCATAAAAAAATCGGACAGATAAGAAAAGGAGCTTTTTATGTCTGTTGAACGTCTGCAGGCGGCCATCCGCCGCACAAAGACGCCGGTGGCCCTGGTGTTGGATCCCCGGGAGGACCGGCTGGAGAAAAAATATTTGAAGAATTTTACCGATCTGTACGGGGATTGCCCCATGGCCCATGCCGAGGCCCTGCGCTACCATGGCAGCCAATCCATCTCTCAGGCGGCGGGGAAGCTGCCGGCGGTGATGCTGCGGGCGGAGCCGTATCTCCGACAGGGCTTCATGGGGATGGATGTGCTCTCAAACCTGGTGAACATGGCCAAAAATCAGGGGCTGTACACCATTGTGGACGCTCGGTGCGCCGGGACGGAGCCGTGGCTCCAGGGGGGCGTGAACGCCGACGCCGTGACCATCCTGCCCTATGGCGGGGCGGAGAGCTGCCGGGTAGCGGAGGACAAGCTGGTCATCGCCGTGCTGCGCACCAGGGAGGCCGGGGTGGCCTCCGTGCAGAATCTTATGGCCGGGGACCGGCAGGTGTTTCAGGCGGCCGGGGAGCAGATGGCCCGCTTCGGCGCTGCCTGCATGGTAGAAACGGGATTTAGCCTGGACATCAAGGACCTGCGCAGGCGGCTGAAGGACGCCTTTCTGATCCTGGCCTGCTGCGACGGAGACAACGCCTATCCCGCCTTTGACGAATATGGCCGCGGCGCCCTGGTGGCGGACGGAGAGCTGCAGTATGCAGAGGATCTGTCCGCGGCCATAGACGCGGCGGTGGCCGACATGAAGAAAATCATTCAAGTACTGTAAGGAGAACGCCATGACCCGCATTTATTTAGTCAGACACGCCGAGGCAGAGGGGAATCTCTACCGCATTGCCCACGGCCATTATAACGGACTCATTACCGCCCGGGGGTATAAGCAGATCGCAGCCCTGCAGCAGCGGTTTGAGCACATACATATCGACGCCGTATACAGCAGCGACCTGTTCCGCACCCGCACCACGGCCAGGGCCGTATATCTGCCCAAGGGCCTGCCCCTGCACACCGACCCGAACCTGCGGGAGGTGAATATGGGCGTGTGGGAAGGCCACACCTGGCAGCAGCTGCGCATGGAGGACGAGGAGCGCATTGTGGACTTTAACCGCCATCTGGACCGCTGGCAGGTGCCCGGCGGCGAGACGGCTCAGCAGGTGCTGGATCGGTTTATCCCGGCGCTGACGAAGATCGCCCTGGAAAACGACGGCAAAACCGTGGCGGTATTCAGCCATGGGGCGGCGCTGCGGATGGTGCTGGGTACTTTGGAGGGCAGGCCCCTCAGCGAGCTGGGCAGCACGCCCCATGGGGACAACACGGCTATCTCTTTGGCGGAGTATGACGAGGATGGCTTTACCGTGCTGTACCGGGATGACAACCACCATTTGATCGATGCGAACCTGTCCACCTTTGCCAAGCAGAGGTGGTGGAAGGATGAGCGGATGCTGGAGAGCGATATGTATTATCTGCCCATGACCGATGCCCAGCGGAAGGAGCTGGGCATCGGCCCGGAGGGAGAGGCCATTGCTGTGCTGCATGGGGGTGAGCTGGCCGGCGGCGTACAGCTGCTGCCCCAGAAGGAGCCCGGGGTGGGCTGGATTGGCTGGTATGGTCTGCTCCCCACCTGGCGGGGCCTGAACCGGGGCATCGGCCCCCTGGGACAGGCGGTGCAGTATTACCGGGAAAAGGGCGCACAGCATATCCGCCTGCACTGCCAGGACGCGGAGACGGAGAGCTTCTTCCGCCATTACGGATTTGAGAAAACTCCCCAGGGCGACATGGATCTCTACATAGGATACGGAGAAAAGGCATGAGAGGAACGGAATTCCTTCCGGTGAGCCGGGAGGAGATGCGGGCCCGGGACTGGTACTACTATGATTTCCTGGTGGTGATGGCCGATGCCTACATCGACCACCCCAGCTTCGGCAGCACGCTTATCGCCCGGCTTTTGGAGGCAGAGGGCTATCGGGTGGCAGTGCTTGCCCAGCCGGATTGGCACGACTACACGGCCTTTGCCGAAATGGGAAAGCCCCGGTTTGGCGTGTTCATCGGAGGGGGAAACCTGGACAGTATGGTGGCCCACTACACCGTGGCGAAGCGGCGGCGGGACAAGGATCTCTACTCCCCGGGGGGTAAGATGGGGTATCGCCCCGACCGGGCTACCATTGTGTATGCCAACCGGGCCCGGGAGGCCTTCGGAAGCGGCACACCCATTATCATCGGCGGGCTGGAGGCGTCGCTGCGGCGCTTTGCCCACTACGACTATTGGGACGATAAGGTGCGCCGGCCCATTCTCTTTGATGCACCGGCGGACCTGCTGGTGTACGGCATGGGGGAGACGGCCACGAGAGAAATCGCCCGGCGGCTTTCCCGAAAGACGCCGGTGAAGGATATTACCGACGTCCGGGGCACGGCATTTTTGAGCCAAAGTCCGGAAAAGTGCATTTATCGGCCGGTGACGGCGCCCTCCTACGAGAGCGTCCGGGAGGATAAAAAACAGTATGCCATAGCCACTAAGCTGCAATACGACGAAAACGACCCCATCCGGGGCTGCGGCGTGGTGCAGCCCTGTGAGGGCCGGTTCCTCATTGTGAACCCGCCCCAGCGCCCCCTGCCCCGGGAGGAGCTGGACAGGCTCTACGACCTGCCCTTTGTGCGGGAGGTGCATCCCATGTACAAAGAGCCCGTACCGGCTATTGAGGAGGTGCGCTTTTCCATTGCCCACAACCGGGGATGCTTCGGCGGGTGCAATTTCTGTGCGCTGACCTTTCACCAGGGGCGGATGGTCACCTCCCGGAGCATTGAATCCGTCCTGCGGGAGGCGGAAATACTCATCAAGGACCCGCAGTTTAAGGGATACATCCACGATGTGGGCGGGCCTACGGCCAACTTCCGCCACACCTCCTGCCCGGGGCAGAAAAAGCACGGCTGCTGCAAAAACCGCAGCTGCCTGGCCCCGGAGCCGTGCAAAAATCTGGATGCAGACCACACGGAATACACGGAGCTTTTGCGGCGCCTGCGCAGGCTGCCGGGGGTAAAAAAGGTGTTCGTCCGCAGCGGCATCCGCTACGACTACATGCTGCTGGACAAGAAGGGAGACTTTTTCCGGGAGCTGGTGGACTACCACATCAGCGGCCAGCTGAAGGTGGCTCCGGAGCACTGCGTGTCCTCGGTGCTGGACTACATGGGAAAGCCCCATTTCGATGTATTCGAGAAGTTCTGGCGCAGGTATCAGAGGCTTAATGAGGCGGATCACAAGGAGCAGTATCTGGTGCCGTATCTCATGTCATCTCACCCGGGCTGCACCCTGGCCGACAGCGTGCGCCTGGCGGAGTTCCTGCATAAAACCGGGCATCTGCCGGAGCAGGTGCAGGACTTTTACCCCACGCCGGGGACCATCTCCACCTGCATGTACTACACAGGCATCGATCCCCGGGACATGACGGAGGTGTATGTGGCCCGGAGTCCTCACGAGAAGGCCCTGCAGCGGGCGCTGCTGCAGTGGGGACGCAAGGATCTGCGGCCCCTGGTCATAGAGGCCCTGGAGAAGGCGGAGCGGACGGATTTGATCGGGTATGAGGAAAAGTGCCTGATTCGCCCCCAGAAGGGGGAGAAATACTTTGGCAAGAAGCCGGAGGAGCCGACAAGGCCTGACCGGCGGGAAAAGCCCCGGGGCGGCAACTTCCGCCACAAGCGGCCGGAGAATCCGGGCCAAAAGGGGAAAATGCCCCAGCGGAAGAAGGAGGCCTTCGCCAAGCGAAGAAAAGGGAAATGAGCAAAGCCCGGCGATTTTCAAGAGCGGCGGCCGGGCGGGGATAATTACTGCCCCATAATTAAGTAAAAATTTTGATGAAGCAATCCTCGGCATGACCGCTGTTCGGTCATGCCGAGGATTGCTTCTTTTTTGCTGTGTATTTGGGCCCATGCGGCTGCGTCGTGGTCAGCCGCTATATCACATAGTCATACCCGCCGGGGTCACTGTGGGTCAGATCCGCCAGGGTGATATTCTCAAAGTATTCCGTAATAAGCTTATCCAGGCCCCGCCACATGGGAAGCGTGCGGCATTCGGCGGAGTGAGGGCAAGCATCCGCGTCGGGATCTAAGCAGGAAACAGGAGCGATAGAATCCTCCGTAACGCGCAGGATGCTCTCCACCGTGTACTGCTCAGGCGCCTTTGCCAGCTGATAGCCGCCGCCCTTTCCCCGCACGCCGGTCAGCAGCTTTGCTTTTACCAGGAGCTTTATAATGTTCTCCAGATATTTTTCAGATATTTCCTGCCGCTGGGCAATGACCTTCAGCGGGATAAAACCGTCTGCCTGATGCTCGGCCAGGTCGATCATGACCCGGAGCGCGTACCGGCCTTTGGTTGAAATCAGCATTTCTGCGCCCTCCTTTTAAGAACAAGCCTATTATACAGCGGGAAAGTGGGTAAATCAATAAAAAATTGAAAAGCCTATTGACAAATGGGGGAGGCGGCACTATAATCCATATAAACCCACAGGAAAGGTTGGTTATTAAATGAGCTTTATATGGAGATACCGATGTTGCCGCTGTCAGTGAGCAGGCATATAGATAACCGGGAGCAGAATACTAAATAAAACAATAACTACTTAGGAGGAAAATACGATGAGTAAGGTATATACATCCGCCGATCAGCTGGTCGGCAAGACCCCGCTGCTGGAGCTGGTTCACATTGAGAAGGCCGAGGGGCTGGAGGCCAAGGTCCTGGGCAAGCTGGAGTATTTTAACCCCGCCGGCAGCGTGAAGGACCGTATCGCCAAGGCTATGATCGACGATGCGGAGCAAAAGGGGCTGCTGAAGGACGGCTCCGTCATTATTGAGCCCACCTCCGGCAATACAGGCATCGGCCTGGCTTCTGTGGCGGCCGCCCGTGGCTATCGCATCATCATTGTCATGCCCGAGACCATGAGCGTGGAGCGCCGCCAGCTGATGAAGGCCTACGGTGCGGAGCTGGTGCTCACCGAGGGTGCCAAGGGCATGAAAGGCGCTATTGCCAAGGCAGATGAGCTGGCCAAGGAAATTCCGGGCAGCTTTATTCCCGGGCAGTTTGTGAATCCCGCCAATCCCGCTGTCCACAAGGCCACCACAGGCCCCGAAATTTGGGAGGATACCGACGGCAAGGTGGACATCTTTGTGGCAGGTGTGGGCACCGGCGGTACGGTTACCGGTGTTGGCGAATACCTCAAGAGCCAAAATCCCAATGTAAAGGTGGTGGCCGTGGAGCCTGCGTCCTCTCCGGTGCTGAGTAAGGGTGTGGCCGGCAGCCATAAGATCCAGGGCATCGGCGCAGGGTTTGTTCCTGATGTGCTGGACACCAAGGTCTATGATGAGATCATTCCTGTGGAAAACGAGGATGCCTTTGCCACCGGCAAGCTGATTGGCAAGAAGGAGGGCGTTCTGGTAGGCATTTCCTCCGGCGCAGCCGTATGGGCCGCCATCCAGCTGGTAAAGCGGCCGGAGAACAAGGGTAAGACCATTGTGGCCCTGCTGCCGGATACCGGCGACCGTTATCTATCCACCCCGCTGTTCGCAGATTGAGGAAAATTCAAAGGGAGGCTGAGCAGCCCCTCCGGCATGAGCCGGAGGGGCTGCTTTTTGGTTAGGAAACAGGGATCAGGAATGGGGACAAACGGATTTCCCGGCTTGCTTGTTTTCTGAAAATGCCGCCGCTTGGGAAGCAAAAAAGCACCTGCTTTCAGTATCGAAAGCAGGTGTTTGGAGTGTTGCTCGGCTTTGGAAGCGGAGCGTTACCATTTTCCCTTTTTAATCCTTCCGCCAATCAGGATAACAGAAAGCAACGCAAAATAACATTGTCCCAAATCAGGCTCTTTTGACGGTATTATAGCAGAAATTTATAAAATTTTCTACCGCTGGCTATCTGTCCCGCTTTTTCGCAGCTTTTCGCAAGTTGCTCTTGAAAGGATTACAATTCTATAGTATACTAATCGTAAACGAACGGTCGGTTTGCCTTGGAGGCGTGATCTATATGAAAACAAAAGAGCAACCGCGCAACCAGAGAAAATGGAGGTCTTAAAGCAGGGGGTCGCCCTGTTTGTGGATAAGTACAAAGCAAACCAAGCATAAGGCTGTCTGCCGCCGCCTGTTCACGGCGTGGGCGTCGGTGCAAAACTCCGCCGTAATAATTCCGAACGGAGGAAAGAAGATGAGAACAGAAAGGAAACTACTCACAGGTGCACTTTTGGCGCTTTGCGGGGCTCTTTTGGCGTTTTGCATCGTGCTTGCCGCAGGATGGAGCAAGGCGGCAAAAACCGACGCCGCACTGCCGGAGGTGCGGAATAACGGCACGGCGATCCAGTGGAAATACAGCGATGAAACCGATTGGCGCGACCTGGTGGCGCTTACCGAGCTGCGGGGCGCTGCCGGAGAAAACGGCAAGGATGGAGCCAACGGCGAAAATGGCACCGACGGTAAGAACGGAATAAACGGTACAAACGGCAAAGACGGCATTAACGGCATTGACGGAAAAGACGGAGCCGATGGGAAAAACGGCAAGGACGGAATTGACGGCGCCGACGGTAAAGACGGCATTGACGGCATGAGTGCCAAAAACATAGAGGTACAACGAACAACAGAATACATACAGTGGCGTTACGAGGGCGACGAGTGGCAGAACCTTGTGGCGATAGCCGATATCACAGGCCCCGCCGGGCAGAAAGGCGCAGACGGAGCAAACGGAAAAACACCGGAGTTCCGCGTGAACGAAAGCACCCTGCAGTGGCGCTATGTCGGCGACGAAATATGGCTGAATCTGTACGATCTTTCCATTCTGAAGGGGCTTGACGGTGAGGACGGTGTTGACGGCAAAGACGGCAACACCCCCTCCATCGGTGAAAATGGCAACTGGTGGATTGGAGAAACCGACACCGGCGTAAAAGCCGCAGGCATTGACGGCACAGACGGTGTTGACGGCACAGACGGCGAAAAGGGAGACAAGGGCGACAAAGGTGACCCCGGCGAAAAAGGTGACAAGGGAGACAAAGGAGACAAGGGAGACAAGGGACAGAACGGCAGCTGCGCCGGCTGGTTCTATGGTACGCTTTGGACAAAAGGCGATCTTTACAAAGAGGACGGCGCCGAACGGCCCGTTGGGATAAAAGTTTATAAAGAAGCCGAAAGCGGCGGATTTGTTTCTACATACATGGATGAGATATATCTGAAAAAAGGTCACACATACAGCGTAACCATAAGCGCATCTATGGAACTGCAATCTCACGAAGACAGAAGTGGTAATTATTCTGTTCAAATGACGGACAATTATGATGACGGCTTTTGCAGAGAAGCTACGCGCATAAAGAGAGACGGCGTAAAGCTGCCTTATTCAAGGGATCAGCACCATTTCAGTTTCAGCCGGATATATATAGCATCGGACGAAGATATTCCCCTGCGATTTAAAATTGAACAGTCGAGCTACAAAACTACGCTTCTCGGCTTCAACGGCACCATTACAATCACCGCTCTTGACTGAGCCGACATACACGAAAACGGAGGTAATAGAATATGAAAAAACGAATACTCAGTATCCTGCTCGCCCT
>ERZ857984.1143-NODE-1143-length-24132-cov-4.851560_pt1 | contig 24132 bp, 23 predicted proteins | sample MGYA00519914_ERZ857984 | MGnify/ENA primary metagenome ERZ857984 (study PRJEB31778, sample SAMEA3449417) | human gut metagenome | biome: human gut; feature: human-associated habitat; material: faeces | place: United Kingdom | collected 2010/2012 ... | reverse complement strand
AAGCCGTGTCTACTTTTTTGCCTCTTTCAATTTGCGCAACTTATTGTACCTTATCTGTCTTTCTTACCACAGGTCACAATCGACGAGGAAGAAGCCCTTCAAATCGCTATGGACTTTTTCGAGCGCTATAAGCTCGGCGAAGGGTATCCGGTCAAAAAGACGGATATCTATATGAATGATCGTACTGGAGACAGATGTTATCACATCGATATAGAAATAGACAAACCGCGCCCAAAATATATTATTAACAAATATGTAATTCGAAAAAATGTTTACCGATTTTTTGTAAACGACAGTGGAGTGCTCTATCTTTACTTGCAGTAATTCGCGTAGATTTTAGGCGCCGGTGAGCCGGATGCCGTTTGCTGTTTCACTTGCATATTACAGCGTTGAATTCTACGCGCGCATCACCGCCGTCCCCGAGAAGTATACGCACGAATCAATAAACAAAAGGTTCAAGCACATTTGCCCACTTCCGATGCCATGCAAAACAGCACGAATGCTTTCGTATATGCCTGTGATATCGCAAACGCAATATTACCGTCTTTTTATACGAAAAACTACGGCGGCCATGCAAAAGCAACAAAACGTTTGTTCCGAAAGCCGCAAAACAACGGAGGCTTTTATCGATGAAAGCGAGATACGAAAACAAAGCGGCCGAATGGGTCCGCCGGGTCGTGCTGGCCGTCCTGCTCGCGGTGCTGCTGTTCGCTCCGGGCAGATGTATATACCAAAACCGAACGGTTGCGGAAATGAACGAGTATGTGACGGCGTTCACGTATAAGGGCGAAAGCTATAGGTCCGTTGACCCTCCCTACGGCTATGTGCTTGGAACACAGATCGGAAAAACACAGAACGGGTATCGGCTGTTCCGCGCAGAGGGCGACGCCGGCGAACAGTTTTTGATCGCCGAGCATATCGGGCCGAGAGCCGATCCGATATGCTTTGCAAAGGAGGGCACGCAGATCCCCGGCGAAGGCACTGTCAGCTCCGCGATTATCGGTCGAAAAGCAACGGCGGACGAACATATCCTGCGCGCCGTGCAGGCGATCATGGAAGCCGCGCAGGACGAAGCGGTTGCCTATGACGAAGCCGGCACAGGCCGCTTGGAACTGTATCTTTGCTTTGAGGGCTGTCCTGTTTCCAACCGTTCTGCGGGGACGTTTTTATATGTCGACCAGCAGGCGTGGTATTACGAAAGCCGCCCGAAGTCAGGTGCGCTTACACCTGTCACAGACGAAAGACTTCTGTCATTTCTGGAAGGACAGCGCATTTCCCGGCCCTGGTCATGGTTTGAGGACAAGCATTCTGCCGGCTGAGAGATTCTCCCCTTTCAAAAACAGGGACGGCGGAAGGGCTGTCGTCTCGGCTGCAAACCGATTTGCCGTGTGTTGTTTCCCATTTGCCGGCGGTTCCGGGCTTTTGCACCGAGCGGCTTTCGGCAGCCCAAACCGAAACCCGCCGGCGCCCGTCCGACGGCAGACCGCGCCGCCGCCATATCTTCGACCCGACATATCGATATCGGCCGAGGAATCGGCAGGATATGCTTGCTGCCCGTTCGGATACTTCTCCTCGAATTCCCTCTCGGTGCCGCGGAAGACGTTCAGATCGATATACCGTTCGTCGCCGTCATAGCCTTTCAGCCGCGCGCGGTTGGAATACTGCCAGAACGTCCATGCATGCATCTGCGGACTTCGGTAAACGCTGCGAATCCAGATGTCCAGCCCGTCATAAGCCTCCACGCCTTCGATATAGCGCGCATACGACGCCTCAGTGACATAAAGGATCGGACTGACGCCGTAATGCGCCGTCAGCCGTTCGACGAGCGCATCCAGCTCGGTGCGGACCGGCCCGGGCGCGGGCGGGTCGTCGAAAAAGCCGCCGTAGTATTCCAGATCGATGACGGGCGGCAGCATTCCCGGAAAAGGCTCGACGGTTTCGATAAAATGGGCCGCCTGCGCTTCGCCCGAACTCTCGAAACTGAAAAAGTGGTACGCACCGACCCGCAGCCCGCTTCTCTGCGCCTGCGCAAAATTATACGCGAAGCGGCTGTCGACAAAGGAGCTGCCCTCCGTCGCCTTGACGAACGCAAAATCTATCCCCTGCGACGCGAGCGTCGGCCAGTCGACGCGCCCCTGATGCGCCGAGACGTCCACGCCGCGGACGGGAAATTCGGCTTCCGACGGATTGTTGAGCGGGATAACGCCGAAAAACACGAGCGTGCCGGCTGCGGCGAGCGCAACGGCCGCCAGCATAAGACAGAATCGAAAGCGCAGCTTCATATCAGGTATCCTCCTGTCAAAAAACTTGCCGCCGGCTGTCCGCAGCCACTGCTCCGCGCAAAAGGCAAGTGCGCCGCAGTTCCGGGTTTGCAGCCGCAGAAATACCATGCGCCCGCCCCGGGCATTTCCCGTTTCGATGACGGCGGTAAGCGCCCGTTTGCGCCACATCGGCATGCTGCCGCCGCATCCCGCCGTCATAAAACGAGGGACTATGACGCTGCCCGAACAGAAACACAGCGACAAAGAAAAAGCGCGGGAGACGGCCGGCCGTCCCCCGCTGTTTTATTGCATGTCCGCTGAATAAGTCGCTTTGCGGCTTGTTCGCCCGCCTTTGGCGGGCGATTTCCTTAAAACGGCTCTTTTTAACCGTTTTTAGGAAATACAGTCATGAATCCATGCGCATCGCACCGTGCCATGCAGCAGGGGAAAGGATTTTGCGGATCACCGCGCAAAACCCAAGCACCCGAACAACGTGTTCGGCGCGCATGATTTATTGAATGGTCTCGTAACTATCGCTGATGGCGGACAGCAGCGCAAGATACTCGTTTTCAAGCGTATCGCCATAGGTCTCGATCTTGCCCGAAAGATCGCTGAGCTGCTCTAAATAGCTGGTGTAATACGCGTCATAATCGCCGTTCATCCGATTAATAAGCGTGCGCGTGCGCGAGATCAGCTCATTGGACGCGTTCTTAAGCGACGCAAACATATTTTGCAGCTCCGTCAGCTTGGTTTGGTAGGACGACGCGGAGGAGATGCCGTATTCCTTGAGGACAGCGGCGTACTTATCCGTAATGTCGCCCATCGTCTCGAAGGCCGAATTGAGCGTGCGGTCAACGCGCTCGTTCATCTCACGTATGGCGGCCTCGCCCTCCGCACTGCCGATAAAGGCGCGCGTAACAGCCGTCTGCGTGAGATTGACGGTGGTATAGGGCAGAACGAGCGTAACGTCCGTCGCTTCCTTATACAGATGCAGCAGCGCCAGCTTGAACTGGATATCGCTGCTCGATGCGGTCGCCAGCCCGGGCGTTGTACCGGCCCCCTGTCCGTCCTCATCCCGTGCAGACAGCACCAGCGCGGCCGACAGGCAAACGCAGGCTGCGGCCAGCAGGATACAAACAGCGGTCATCACATGCTTTTTCATTCCGTTCCCTTTCCTTTTACGTTCGTTTTCCACCTTATGCTTACATTTTATATTCGCCAAAGCGAATGACGCTCCGGGAAAAGCGTCAGAGAAATATGCCGTACAATATCTGTTTCTTGCAAATCCAAGGAACAGCGGCAATGCAAAGAGAACAAGACGTCTGTTCTCACGCCATCCTGGCCAGCATATCCTCGGTGACCTCGGCAACGAGCTTCTCACCCTTTAGGAAGCGTTCGATTTCGTCGCATACGAACGCGCCGATGCGCTTGAGGCCGTTATTCGCCAGCCCCGCGAGGTGCGGCGTCATAATACAGTTGGGCAACGTGCGCAGCGGATTGTCGGCTGCGGGCGGTTCGGGGTCCGTCACGTCGAGACAGGCGTACTTGAGCTTGCCGGCCTTCATATGCTTATACAGCGCCTGTTCGTCGATGAGCGAGCCGCGCGCGGTGTTGATGAGGACGGCGTTGTCCTTCATCATACCGATGGTTTCTTCGTTGAACATATGATAGGTCTCGGGAATCGAGGGCGCGTGGATGGACACAATGTCGGAAGCCCGGAGCAGCTCCTCCAGCGTCGCCTTCCGGCAGCCGAGCGCCGCCGCGCGCTCATCGGAGACGAACGGGTCGTACAGCAGGACGTCGACGTTGAAGGACTGCAAAAGCTCGATGTAATGCGCACCGGCCCAGCCCGCGCTGATGACGCCGACGGTCAGGTCGAACAGGTCGCCGATGTCGGACTTACCCTCCTCCCAGCCGCCGTTGTGGATGTTTACATTGAGATTATAGAAATTTTTTGAAGCAGAGATGGTAAAGCCCAGCGCCGTTTCGGCGACGCCATGTCCGAGCGGGCAGGCGGAGGAAACGACGCGCACGCCCTTCTTCCACAGCTCGTCGGTGACGATCGGCTTGACCGAACCGGCCGCGTGGCAGACAAGCTTCAGGTCGGGGCAGGCGGCGAGGATGTCGCCGTCGATGCCGGTGTTCCCCCACGAGGTGATGGCGACCGTTGCGCCGGTGATGGCCCTGATCACGTCCGCCTTGCCGGCGGAGCCTTCGTTGATGACGACCTCGCCGAGCGTTTTCAGCCGCGCAAGCGTTTTGTCGCTGATGACCATATTGCGTGAACCGCCGTTCATGATCAGCGCTATCTTTTCCATATGTAAAACCAACCTTTCGTTCTGCTTGACCCTGTTATCGACATTTTACCCCAATCGCGCGCGAATTGCAAGAGCTTATCAGGATTTTTTTGTAAAGAAAGCGTGATAGCCGTTCTCGCCGAACAGCTTTCCGCTCGTTCTGTAGAAATCGGAATCCAGCGTGAACACGCCGTTATCCTCGTCGGCGTAGCGGACGCCCGCAGGCAGCAGCGCTTTCTGTGCGTCCCATGTGATATAATTCTGGTTGCCGTTGACCTCCAGACAGCCGACGTTCATCTTCGCAAGCGGCGCGACGCGCGCAGCAAACTGCTTGTTCCACTGCGCTAAGAACGGGTTGACCGTCAGGTCGGCGCACATGCACTGCGCGCCCGCCTCATATACGGCTGCGGCCATCCGAAAGGAGACCGAGAGCGTTTTTGCGATCGGCTTGAGCGCAACGGCGCGATAGCCCAGCGCGAGCCGCCGGCGGACGTCCTCCACGCTGTGCGCGCTCTCGTCGGCATTGACCGTCACAGGCAGGTCGGAAACGTCGGTTTCATCGCCGGGCGCGAAAGGCTCCTCGAGCAGCGCGATGCGGTCGAGCGCGCCGATGCGGTCGGCGTGATCGAGCAGAAGGCGCAAGCGTTCCTTATTGTCATAACGGCCGTTGGCGTCGAGATAGTACAACACGCGGCCGTCCTTGGTGCAGGGGGTGCGGTAGTCTTTGGCGACGGCGTGGATCTGTTCCAGCCGCGCGCAGTCCCAAGCGGCCATCGAAGCCATATCCTCCTCCGAGCCGGGCGCGCCCGAAACGGCTTTGCCGATTTTGATTTTCAGCAGCGCGGTACCCGCATCCAGACAGGCGCGCAGCTCCTTTTCACCGACGGCGTAAGAGATCAGCGGGATATGCGAAAGCTGCGCGTGGCGGTGCGCCATCGCTGCCTTTGCATAGGGCGGGACGATGCCGTCGAAGCTGTCGATGCCGTTCTCGCGCGCGTAAAGCGACCAAAGCGCGATATCCACGCCGACGAGCGCATTGAGCACGAAGGTCGGCGCTACGCAGCGGCCGCAGACGGCCTCGGCGTAGTCCTCAAGCGACGGGAGCAGCGCGTCGAGCATCAGGTCCGGGCGGACCAGCTCCCTGCCCTCGAGCAGACGCAGCGCGCGGGCGGTGACGGTCATCATCAGCGCGTTGGCGGCGGCGGGCGGGTTCTCGCCGAACACGGCGCCGTCCGACCAGAGAACGCTTTCGGTGGCGGGCGCGACGGCGGTATGACGCTCGGTCGCGACCAGCGCGACCGTCTGCCACAGCTCGTCAAGGTAGCGGCCCTTGAAGCCGAACGGGCTTTTCAGCTTTTCCCGGACGAATTCCAAATCGGTCTTCACGATCACGCTCATCTCTGCAGCTCTCCTATTCTTTTAATCACGCCGTCGGGGACATAGCCCGCCAGCGGTTTTTGATATTTGATCAGCTCGCGCACGAAAGTGGACGAGATAAAGCCGACAGCCGGATCGGCGGGCAGCAGGAGCGTCTCCACGCCGCCGAGCCGCCGGTTGATTTCGGCGAGGTTGGCCTCGTAAGCAAAATCGCGCGCGTCGCGCACGCCCTTGACGAGCACGGCGTCTCCGCAGGACGCGGCGAAATCAGCCAGCAGCCCTTCGCAGCCGACGACCTCTATATCCGTCCTGTCCGGAAACGCGGCGCGCGCCAACTCGAGCCGCTGGTCGAACGAAAACAGCGTGCGCTTTTCGGTGTTGTTCATCACCACGACGACCGCGCGCCCGAACAGCGCTGCGGCGCGGACGGCCAGCGACGTATGGCCGCAGGTGATCGGGTCGTAAGTGCCGGGCAGGATGGCCGTCCGCATTACCGTTCCCCCTCTCCGTTCCGTCGAAGGATGGTGACGTAGGTCTTGCCGTAACGGTAGGCTTTGGCCGTCCAGCCGTCGGGCGGGACCGGGACGCCGTCGGCGGCCGTCTCGGCAATGACAACGGCATCATCGGACAGCAGGCCGCATTCGAGGACGAGCGAAAGCACCTCGTCGACCGCGCCCGCCTTATACGGCGGGTCGAGCAGCAGCAGCGAATAGGACGCACGGCCGGCCATCCCCTTGACGAAGGACTTCCAATCCGAGCATATGACGCGGCAGCGGTCGAACAGCTTGGTTTTAACCGCGTTTTCCTTGATGATCCCGCAGGCCGCGCGGGCCGAATCCACGATCGTCGCGCTGGCTGCCCCGCGTGAAAGCGCCTCGAGCGAAAGCTGCCCGCAGCCGCCGAACAGCTCGAGCACGACCCTGTCCCCCAGCTCGAACTGCACGGCGGAGAACATCGCCTCCTTCACACGCTCGGCGGTGGGGCGCGTCGTTTCCTCTCCCGGCAGGGTCTTTAAGGTCGTGCCTCTCGCCGACCCGGTTATGATCCGCATTCTTTCATCGTCCTTTCGTCATTCCCGCGGCACGTCTGGGTGGAAATGTGCATAGACCGCCGCCGCAGCGGTTTTGGTTACGCCCTTGACCGAAGCAAGCTGCTCGGCTGTCGCCTCGCGAACGCCGCGCAGGCCGCCGAAGGCCGCATTAAGCCGTCTGGCGCTTTCGGGGCCAACACCCTTAACCGACTCCAGTGCGCTTTTGCGTACGCTCTTGCGGCGCTTGGCGTCCATCCCCGAGAAGGCAAAGCGGTGCACCTCTTCCTGGATTTTATAAATAAACACAAAGATGTCCTGCCGCTTGGTCAGCCCGATATCATGATCGCCGTCGGTGAGCGTGCGGGTCTTGTGGTGCTCGTCCTTGACCATCCCGAATACCGGCAGCGAAATCCCCTTCTCCGCCAGCAGATCGCGGACAACGGCCACGTGTGTACGTCCGCCGTCGAGCAGGATCAGGTCGGGCGCGCCCCAGTCGGACAGGTGTGCGATGCGGCGCTCTATCGCCTCGCGCATAGCGGCGTAATCGTCCTGTGTATCGCTTTTTTTGATATTGAACAGCTTGTATTCCCGCTTGGCGAACCTGCCGTCGAGCAGTGTGATCATCCCGCAGGTGATGTGCTCGTCGCCGCTGTTGGAGATGTCATAGGCTTCGATGCGCTCGGGCAGAACCTCCAATTGCAGCAGCTCGGCCAGCGCGGCGAGCTGGCCGGAGGACTTCGCGTCGGTGGCCCTCTTATGCAGTATCAGCTCTTTTGCATTTTCGTATGCGCGCACGCACAGCTCTTTTTTCTCACCGCGGACGGGCACGCTCACCTTCGCGCGGCTGCTTTTGCCGTAGAGCCGCTCAGACAGCAGCTCGGCTTCCTCCGGCTCGAGCGGATAGGAGAGCAGAATGCTCTCGGGAATGTATTCGCGAAGCTGGTAGAACCGCGTGAGGAAGGAAACGAGCGCCGGGCCGTCGAGGATTTCATCTGCGCCGAAGTAAAAGGTCTCGCGGTCGGTGATCGCGCCGCCGCGGACAAACAGGACCGTCACCGAACCGCCCAGATCGTCGCTGTACACGCCGACGACATCGCACTCGGTATCGGGCGAGGCGACGATATGCTGCTTGTCACCGAGCTTGCGGACATTGCGGATGCAGTCACGGTATTTGGCCGCGCGCTCAAATTCGAGATTTTCCGAAGCCGCCTCCATCTTCTCCTCGAGCAGCCGGAGCAGGCTGCCGTAGTCGCCGCGCAGCAGGTGCGAAGCCTGGTCGTAGCGCTCGCGCAGCTCCTCCGCCGTCACCCCGCCCGGGCGGCAGACGCCGATGCACTGGCCGATATGGTAATTCAGGCAGGGGCGGCCCTTGCCGATGTCCTGCGGGAACTTTCGGTGACAGCTCGGCAGTCCCAGCGCCTTGCGCACGGAATTGACGATGCTCAGCGCCGTCCCGTGGGAGGAAAACGGTCCGAAATACTTCGCGCGGTCGCCGTCGTGCCGCGTCGTCACCGACAGCGTGGGATAGTCGCCCTGCGTAAGCTTGATATAGGGGTAGCCCTCCGAGTCCTTAAGCTTGATGTTATAGTGCGGCATGTACTGCTTGATGAACGAATTTTCCAGCACCAGCGCTTCCAGCTCGGTGGAGGTATGGTAGACCTCGAAATGATCGACGGCGGCGACCATCTTAGCCGTTTTGCCCGCCGGAACGCCGCCCGGTGCAAAATAGCTGGACACACGGTTCTTCAACGCCTTCGATTTGCCGACGTAAATCACGCGGTCGAATTTATCGCGCATGATGTACACACCGGGCGTGGCCGGAAGCAGTCGCGCTTTTTGGAGCAGCTCGGTCTTCTCCACTCGATTCACCCCCTGAGAAAACACAAAACGCCCGGACCCATTGGTAAAATGAGCCCGGACGCGTCAATCAATCCGATTCACACAAAACTGTCAGCCGTTCAGGTCGGAAAGGATAAGGTCGACGAGCCCGTCCACAGCTTCCTTCTCGTCCACACCGTCGGCGATGATTGTAATCTCCTTGCCCTTCGTGATCCCCAGAGACAAAACGCCGAGCAGACTTTTCGCATTGGCTCTCCTGTCGCTGTTTTCAATCCATACGGAGCTTTTATACGAATTGGCCTTCTGTATAAAAAAGGTTGCCGGTCTTGCGTGCAGCCCGACTGCATTCTCAACCGTTACGGTTTTGGTAAGCATCGATAAACCTCCAATTTTCAAGTCTGCTTCTTCATTATAACAAATTCGCGCTCTTTTTACAAGAGAGGAACGGCATCATTCTATACGAATATTCCAAAATCGGGTGAAACTTTTTGTGCGAATTGCTATTTTTCATGAACGGAATCGATCTGTACGAACAGTTCCCGACCATCCGCCGTCACGGTGAACGAAGCGCCCGGCTCCAACAGGGTGCCGCCGGCAAGATAGGCGCGGCCGTCCTTCGTATAACCGTGCATATCGGCCTCCACGGCCAGCGCGCGCTGGCCGGCAAGCGCACCGAAGCCTTCCGCAGGCGAAAGCGCAGTCACTTCCCCCGTATACACGGCGCCGTCCCCGTCTGTCAGCCTCGCTCCAACAGTGAGTGCGTCGGCATTATCCGGCGTGGTGACGACGGTAAAGGCAACAGTATATTCCGCCTGCTCCGCGCCCGAGACGAACCGCGAAATCTCCGCGCGGAACACAAACGAGAGGAGCAGTCCGGCGGCGACAAGAAGGATCGCCGCGTCCAGCAGATTGAAGCGAATTTTCTTTTTCATCCAGCAAAAACCTCTCTAAGCATCAGATCTCCGCAAGCGGGACAGTCGAAGCGCCGTTCTCCGCCGACGCGGACAGCAGTCCGGCGGATGCCCAGAACAAAAATTCCGCAGCGCTGTCGGCAAACACATCAAACACCGCCGAGGCCAACGCAAACGCCAGCAGCAGGCACATCCCGCAGGCCGCCGTCTTATCCGCACCGTTCCGGCCCTTCAGCAGCGGCACGGCACGGGCGGCGGTCAGACAGGCAACGGCAGCCGGCAACAGCAGATAGAACACCCCGCCTTCGGCGGCAAGTCGGAAATAACCTGAAATTTCGGGAAATGCGCTGCCGAACACCGCGCAAAATCCCGAGCCGCCTCCGACGCCGGTCAACAGCGCGGGAACCGGAAATACGGGGAGGAGCCGTTCAGGGAAGAAGGGCGTATCCGCAACCGCGCCCAGCGCTGCGGCACAGCGAATGAAGCCGACGGCCGCCAGAGAAAACAGACCCATCCCAAGCACGGAGGAAAGTACCTTTCCCGTGGATAGTGCAAACGAAGCCGTCAGCAGGATGAGCGCAAGATACAACACCGATTCGCTGCGCAGCAGCACAAGCGCACAGCCGTCGACCGCCAGCAGAAACAGTGCTGCCAGCCGCAGCCTGCGGGAAGACGCGCGCAGCAACGCACGGACGCAGAGCGGCAGCAGCGTCAGCAGGCAGACCGCAGAGGCCGTTGCCGTCGGCGCAAAAGCGGGGAGCCCCAGCAGTTCCCAGACGGCACGCGACGGCATCCAAACCGACAGGCAGAACAGGACCGCGAACGCCGACAAACAGACAAACAGACAGGAAAACGCACGCGAAAGCAGCTTTTCCGAGCGCAGCAGGTTCACGCACAGCGGGAACGCACAAGCGCAGCAGAGCCGCAGCGCGGCGGACATACCCGTACCGCCGGCCGCCAGCAGAAGCGATGCGGCGGCGAAAAACCAGAAGCAGCCGTCGGACGCGGCAAAACGAAAATTTCGCTTTCCGCGTGCCAGCCGCAGCAGATAACTGATAAATGAGACGATCAGCAGCGCCGCCAGCCCCGCCGACGGCAGGAACGGAAACAGCAGCAGTGCCGCCAGCAGACCCGTCTCGGGAAAGCGGAGGACAGCCAATGCGAACAGCAGGCTCAGAAGGCAAAAAAGCACCTTCCACGCGGACACAAAATAGCTCATCGACCCGAGCAGCGTGCCGACGATGACGGCGACCGCCCCGTAGCCGCGGACGGCGCCCGTACCATCCAGCGTCTGCTCATCCACGCCAAGCAGACGGACAAAAAGCAGCCGGAACAGTCCGCTGCCGCGCAGCTTGCTCCGCAGCGAGTCACCGCAGCCGACAAGCAGCACCGCAAACAGCAGGCTCAGCACGCCGGGCGTCAGTTCACCCGGCGAAACCGGGCGCCCGGCGGTAAACAGGCGGATAAAAACGGCGGCAAGCGCGTACAATCCAAAGGTAATAAAAAAGACCGCGACCGTCTGCATGGACAGTCCCAAAAGCGTCCTTACAAAACCGCGGTAGGCACGCACCGCCGCGCTGTTCTCGACGGCGGAGGCCACTTTCATTTTCAATACAGCGGTGCGCTTGGACACCGCCGCGCGCCGGCGCAGCGCGGAAAACAGCCCCTCGGACGCCGTGCGGACACGCCGGCGGCCGGAGGATCTGTGCAGCAGACGGCCCAGCCGCGCCTGCAATGCGTTCAGGGCGGAAAGAATCAGGCTGTCCTGCGCCAGACGGCCGAGATAGCTATGCTTGTGTTTCATCCCGCCGGTCAAGCGGCTCTTCCCCCTTCAGCAGCTCGAGCAGCTCGGGGCGCTTTTCGAGCGTTCGCTCGAAGGCGCGCGCCAGCCGCCATTTCCGTATTTCTTCATGGTCGCCGCCGAGCAGCACCTCGGGCACGGCGAGGCCCTCAAATACGCGCGGACGCGTATACTGCGGATATTCCAGCAGTCCGGTGACGATGCTCTCGTCATCATGCACCTCGGACGACGGCAGCACCCCGTCGACCAGCCTTGCCACCGCGTCGACCACGATGGCCGCGGGCAGCTCGCCGCCGGTAAGCACATAATCGCCGACCGACAGTTCCTCGTCGACCTCCAGCTCGAGGATACGCTCGTCCACGCCCTCATAATGCCCGCAGAGCAGGATAAGGTTGTCATACCCGGCCAGCTCCCTGGCCTTCTTATGATTGAACAAGCCGCCCTGCGGCGAAAGGTAAACGGTATGCACGCTGCCCGTCAGGCGGCTTTTCACCGCGCGGAGGCAGTCAACGACCGGCTGGCATGCCAGCACCATCCCGTAGCCGCCGCCGTAGGGCGTATCGTCCACGCGACGGTGCTTATTCCGCGTATAATCGCGGATGTCCGTGCAGCGGACGCGAATGGCCCCGCTCTCCTGCGCGCGGCCGAGGATACTCTCCGAAAAGAAGCCCTCGAGCATCGCGGGAAACAAGGTGAGAACTTCAAAATTCACAAAACGGCACCGCCCTTGCTCTGATGCTTCGCAATCACAGCTCCAGCCCGTCGATGAGAGCGACGACGACGCCGTCTTCCAGCGACACGCTTTTCACGAATTCGTCGACGGCGGGAATGCGGTAGCTCTTTTCCCCGCCGGTGACGACATAGTGGTAGCCGCGCACGCCCTCCTCGACCGCCGTCAGGCTGCCGAGCCGCGCGCCGCCGGTATCGAACACCGGCAGGCCGAGCAGGTCGTCGTTGTAAACCACGCCCTCGGGCAGCGGCACATCCTCGCGGTCAAAATAAATCGTGCGGTTGACAAGCTGCGAGGCGCGGGTGCGGTCCTCGTACCCCTCAAAGGTCAGCGAGGGGATCGAGGGACGGTAGAGCGCGACGTGCAGCGGGCGCGTCCCCTCCGCATCGAGATAAAAGGTGTGCACGCCCTCTAAAAACCCGGGGCTGTCGCACCAGCACTCAAAGCGCAGCTCGCCCTTGATCCCGCGCGGGGAATTGAGGCGGCCGGCCTCCAGATAGCGCCGCATTACGCCTGTACGATATCAACTATGACGCGCTTGTTTTCCTTGGCGGCCGCAGCGCGCATCACTGTGCGGATGCATTTGGCGACCCTGCCCTGACGGCCGATCACCTTGCCCATGTCATCCTTGGCAACCGAAAGCTCGAGGATGCTCATATCCCCGCTCACCTTCTCCAGCACGACGACCTCGTCGGGATTGTCTACGATGGACTTTACAATGTCTGTCAAAACCTGTTTCATCGCCAAAAAAACTTGCCCCTTTCCGCTTTGTCGCGGTGTGTGTTTTTACAGCACCCCGTTCTTCTTCAGCAGCGCCCGGACGGTATCGGTCGGCTGCGCGCCGTTGGCGATCCAGGCTTTGGCCTTCTCCGCGTCGATGGCAACGGTAGCGGGATCGGTCAGCGGGTTGTAGGTGCCGATTTCTTCGATAAATCGGCCGTCACGCGGATATCGCGAGTCGGCCACGACCACGCGATAATACGGCGCCTTCTTTGCGCCCATTCTTCTGAGTCTGATCTTGACTGCCATGATTCTTTTCCTCCAAAAAATATGTTTTTTCCTTGTTCTGTCTATTCAAAAGGGGAACGCAAGCCGTCCCTTTTTGCCTTTTTTACCGCCCATAAAGCGCTTCATCAGCTCTTTGGTCTGCTCGTACTGCTTGAGCAGGCGGTTGACCTCCTCCACCGACGTTCCGCTGCCGGCGGCGATGCGCTTTTTGCGCGAGGAATTGATGATATCGGGACGGACGCGTTCGCGCTCGGTCATCGACAGGATGATGGCCTCGGTACGGCCGATCTGCTTTTCGTCGATCTTTGCGTCCTTGAGCGCACCGGGCTTGATGCCGGGCATCATCCCCAGCAGCGACTCAACCGATCCCATCGACTTGATCTGGCGGAACTGTTCCAGATAGTCGCCCAGCGTAAAGCTCTGTTCGCGGAACTTCCGCTCCAGCTCGGCGGCCTTCTTCTCGTCGAAAGCCTGCTCGGCCTTCTCGATGAGCGAAAGCACGTCGCCCATCCCGAGGATGCGCGAAGCCATCCGATCGGGGTGGAAGGGTTCGATGTCGTCCAGTTTTTCGCCCACGCCGACGAATTTGATGGGCTTGCCCGTGATGTGGCGGACCGACAGTGCCGCGCCGCCGCGGGTATCGCCGTCCAGCTTCGTCAGGATGACGCCGGTGATATCCAGCAGGTCGTTGAAGGACTGCGCGACGTTGACCGCGTCCTGTCCGGTCATCGCGTCGACGACGAGCAGGATCTCAGTCGGCCGCACGGCGTCCCGCACGCGCTTGAGCTCGGCCATCAGCGCCTCGTCGACGTGGAGACGGCCGGCGGTATCGATGATGACGGTGTCAAACCCGTATTTGATTGCGTACTTGACGGCTTCCTCCGCCGTGCGGACGGGATCCTGCGTGCCGCGCTCGAACACGGTCAGCCCGGCCTGCTCGCCAACGACCTGCAATTGTTTGATGGCAGCGGGGCGATAGATGTCGCAGGCGGTCAGCAGCACGTTCTTGCCGTTTTTCTTGAGCATTTTGCCCAGCTTCGCGCAGTGCGTCGTCTTGCCCGATCCCTGCAGGCCGCACATCAGGATGACCGTCGGCGGCTTGGAAGCGACCTCAAGCTTACTGTTGGTGCCGCCCATCAGCGCAATGAGCTCTTCGTTGACAATTTTAACGATCTGCTGCGAGGGAACGAGGCTTTCGAGCACCTCGCTTCCTACGGCACGCTCGGTGACTTTGGCCACAAAGTCCTTGACGACCTTGAAGTTGACGTCCGCCTCCAGCAGCGCGAGTTTGACCTCGCGCATACCGGCTTTGACATCGGCCTCGGTCAGCTTACCCTTATTTCGGAATTTGGAAAAAGCCTGCGACATTTTGTCGACCAAGCTCTGAAACATAAGCGTACCCTCCTATCCCTCAGGTGTTCACAGCGCAAGGATCTTCTCCGCCTCCGCACGGACGGCCTCGTCCGTGCTTTTTTCGAGAATGCTGCGGGCGGCGCGCTTATAGGCCGCCTCGCGCGCGACGAAGCCGAGCGAGCGCTCCAGGAATTCCAATTGCTCCTGCCCGCGCTGCAGCGCGTCCCGCACGCCCTGACGGGTGATACCGAGATGTTCGGCCACCTCGGCAAGCGAGAGATCGTCGTTATAATATAAGTCCAGCGCGTCGCGGCAGCGGTCGGTCAGCGCGCCGGCGTAACAGTCATACAGCAGCGAAAGATAGGCCCGCCTGTCCTCCACGGCGACAAAGCCCCTTTCTGAATTTAGAATACCGAAAAAAACGGCGGCTGTAAAGAAAATAGCTTTACAGCCGCTATTATACCCGAATTTTACCGCCTTGTCAAGCGTTTTTCAAACTTTTTGCATTTTCGGCTGCAAAAACGCTGCGAAAACAGTGCCGGGAACGGTAAGACGCGGCGCCGCAGGCCATATCCGCAGACGGCGGACGGGGCGGTGCAGGCAGGCAGAGCGCGCCGGAAGGGCATCCGTCTGTTCCCGGGCGCTGTGGGCGAAGCTTCTGTCGCAGCCGCGCAGCGAATCCGCAGCGCAATACGGAGTCGAAAGTCCGATTTCCTTCCCTGCCGCGCAGGAAACAAAACCGGCGCCGGCGCATGCCGAACGGAATACGCATATGAAACGCCGCCCGCTGCGCACCGATGCCGGAAAACGGGCGGCCGCCATACGCCCGATGGCTGCGAAATTGCGACCGCGCCGCGGCACGTAAAACTTCCTAATTCCCCATAGCCCGCGCCGCCGAAACATACTCCGGCGCGCGGTCCGTTCTTTCGAAATTCCGTCAACGGTTTCCGCTGACGCAGCGTCCGACAAAAGCGAAGAAAGGCTTCGGTCCGTCCCCTGCTTACAGCAATGAAAAGTTCAACCCAATCAGCTTTGTTCAGCAAACAGGTACAGCCCCGTATAAAGTGCGGGGGATTTGCCGTTTTCAATCGGTTATCCGAAGGCTTCGCAAATTGCGGCTGCGGCACATCACCGTATTACTGCTCGACCGCTTCGGCCTCGGTCAGCAGGCAGAGCGGACGCGCCGCGGCGGCGCGCACGCGGCGGAGCAGCTCGCGCGGACTGCGGGCATTTTCGGCCAGCGCGCCGGCCTGCTCCGTTGGAAGCCCCGCACGCGCAAGCGCGGCGGCGGCGATGGCGGTCAGCGCCCCGGCGGTCAGCGGAACGAAGGGAACGGCGGCGTCGACACGGTCGGCGAACGCGCGCAGCTCGGTCGGGAGCGCCCCGACGGCGGGCGCGGAAAAGCCGACGCAGGCCTCCTTCTCCTGCTCGGCGGAGGTGAGCACAACGACGGTGTTGCCGAACGGGACGTGCAGTCCCGTCGCGTCGCGCAAACCGCCGCCCTCCAATATCCGAAGCAGCAGCGCGCGTACTTCGGCCGAAGCGCGGGTGACGTTCTCGAACACAATTACCGCGTAGGGGTTACGCCGCACCGCCTCGGTGAGCGCGCCGCCCTCGTCAAAGCCCACGTAGCCCGCCGGCGAGCCGATGAGACGCGAAACGGCGTGCGGCTCGGTGAACTCGGACATATCGAAGCGCAGCAGTCCCTCCGCGCCGCCGCCGACGGCCTCCGCCAGCAGCGAAGCGGCATGCGTCTTGCCGCAGCCCTCCGGTCCGTACAGCAGCAGCGAGCAGAGCGGCGCGCCGTTGGGCGAAGCGCAGTCGGCGGTCTCGAAGGCGGCGGCGATGCGGTCTCTCGCCTCGTCCTGCCCGAACAGCCCGCCCGCAAGCGCGTGCGAGACCCGTTCGCACACGCGCAGCGCGCCGTCGACCGGCACGCCCGTCATCCGCCCGAGCGTGCGGGCCACGTCGGCCGCAGTCAGCCGCTTGCCGCCCTCCATCCGCTTGCTGCCCGCCGCCTCGTCGATGAGGTCGATGGCCTTATCAGGGAAACGGCGGAAAGGCAGGTACCGCTCGGACAATGCCACGGCGGCGCTGATGGCACCGTCGGTGATTTTCAGCCCGTGGAAGCGCTCGTATTCGCCCCGGATGCCGGTAAGAATACGGCGGCTCTCGGCGGCGGACGGTTCCCCGACCGTCACCGGCTGGAAACGGCGCTCGAGCGCCGAATCGGCCTCAACGCTGGTGCGGTACTCCTTCGGCGTGGTCGCGCCGATGATGCGGATTTCGCCGCGCGCCAGCGGCGGCTTGAGAATGTTGGACGCGTCGACCGCTCCCTCGGCGCCGCCCGCGCCGACGATGGTGTGCAGCTCGTCGATGAAAAGCAGGATGTCACCGTCCTCGCGGCACTCGTCGACGATTTTTTTCAGCTTATCCTCGAACTCACCGCGGTACTTTGTCCCCGCGACCAGCGACGCGACGCTCAGCGAATAAACACGCTTGCCCTGCAAGTCCGGCGGCACGCGCCCCTGCACGATGCGCGCCGCCAGCCCTTCGACAATAGCGGTCTTTCCCACGCCCGCCTCGCCGATGAGCACGGGATTATTCTTTGTTTTCCGCAGCAGGATACTGACAATGCGGTCCAGTTCCGCCTCGCGCCCGACGAGCGGTTCGATGCGTCCCTCCTCCGCCCGTGCGGTCAGGTCGACGGCATTGCGCTCGACGGTCGGCGCGCTCCGCCGGCGGTCGGCACGCCGCATCTCGGGCGATGCGGCGCCGTAGGAAGCGTCGTCCGAAAACATGCGCTCTAAGCTGGCGTAAAGCTTTTTGACGTCCGCCCCCTCGGTCTCGATGATGCGGCGCCCGTTGCAGTCCTCGCGCAGAATCGCCATCAGCAGATGCTCACTGCCGATGAAGCCGTACCGCTGGCTGCGGCTGCACACCGACGAATCCAGCAGCAGCTTTTTGCACAGCGGCGTCATGTCGTCGGCCGTGAGCACACAGCTCTCTCCCATCCCCAGCAGCGCGATGATCCGCCGCCGGACGCCGTCGCTGGTGATGCCCGCGCCCTTGAGCACGCGCATCGCGGTGCTTTCGCCGTCGAGTGTGATGGCCAGCAGAATGTGCTCGCTGCCGATATGCGCATGCCCCAGTTCCCCGGCCGTGCGCGCGGCGTCGGAAAGCACGCGTCTGGCGTTTTCCGTAAAGCGGTTTGTCATAGGTGCAATTCCTTTCAAATAAAGCGTATCCATACAGTAAGGTATGATTTTTCAGAGCAAATTGTGAAAAAGCCCTTCCCAAGTTCGACAAAACATGCTATAATGCAGTCGGGAAATTTTATGGAAGGGAGGGCGCGTCCTTGGAACAGAGACCCATACGGAAGGAAGGACAGAAGCAGTCCGCACGGCCGGCCGCAAGGCCGAACGGAAAGCGGCCCGCCAAGCGCCCGCCCGCCCGGAAGCAGACGCCGCCGCCCCGTCCGAAGCCGAAGCCGCTCACCCCCGAGCAGAAGCAGCGCCGCGCGGAAATGCTGCGCAGGAAGCAGGCGCGCGCCAGACGCGCACGGAAGCGGTTTGCGTTGTCCCTGCTGGTATTCTTGACGTTTTATATCCTGCTGTCGGCAATAGTTTTCGCAATATTCTTTATTTCCTTCCACAATGTGGCGGGAAACGACGCGCTCTACGCCGTTTCGATCAAACTGACCGAAAAAAGATCCGTCCTTTACGCTGCGGACGAGGTCAATCTCGACTATGGTTTGTACGTACCGGTGTCTGCTCTGGAAACGCTGCACGACCTTACGCTCACCGGAGACGACACATCGCGGACGATCGCCATACGCGAAACAGGCGACACGCTCGCCTGCACGGACGGGTCGTCGCTCGTGTTCATCAACGGCACGCCGGTACGGCTGGGTGCGCCCGTCGTGTTCAAAAACGGCGACTGCTACCTGCCCGCCGAGGCGGTGACGGGCTATATGCGCCTGTTTTCCAGCACCTATGACGACGAAAGCCGACAGCTGGTCATCGCACTTGCGGACGAAACGGAAGGTTATACGCTTAAATCCCAGACGCCGGAGCCGCCTGTGGAGTATCCCGAAATCGAAAGCAGCGGCACGACGAGCGGCGAATAACAAAACGGACGGCACGGGCGTGTGCCGAAAAGATAGGAATTTGAAGAAATATGTGCATCTGTCGGACATGAATCGGACAAGAAAACGGGCGACATTTAACCTGGGTTGGATTTCGTCCGTTTTTTTGTGTGTTTAAGAGCCGAAAATCGCTTGTTTTTTCCTATGCGATGCGTCGCATATCCGAATGCATCTATCCATGTGAATTTTAGTGAAAGCATGAAAATAGCCGCTGTTGAGCACAGCAGCCATACGGATTGGAGACGCTCGATCAGTGAGATTTTTGTCCCGCAGCGAATGTACAGAAAAGGACGACGGATTTGCACTTTCTATGGAAGAATTGCAACAATATGTTGAAAGCCTGAGGATTCAGGGCATTATTATATACTGAACACGGTATAAGTGTTTGAGAGGCGTTTACATTAAGATAATTATAAAACGTTCTGGATTTTGCTGATTCAAAAAGATATTACAAAAGTGCAGCTGCGTCGGGATTTGGGTCTCGCTACCGCCACAATAGGAAAGTGTAACAAAATTGAAGAAGTTGCCCTGTCGGTACTTTTGCGTATTTGTGAATACCCTGATTGCGATATTGGCGATATATACGAGGTTGTACGCCCCACCAAAGAACAGGAGGAAATATGGGATTCATTCAAACGATCATTGATCAGCATCAAAAGAAAGTTCAAGAACGAAACGCTGCTTGTAATGATTTGATTTCTCGTATAGACGATGCTCTGCGTGATGCCAAATCAATATTTTCTGCACCGCAAGTGTTTGTTGATCCTCACGCCGAAAACGAATGGAGAAGCAGAAATAGTGGAATTTTAGCTGATTCCGAAGCACATAGAATTCTGCGGCTGAAAAAGGCTGCTAAATATAAACTACTATCCGAAAAGCAACTCGAATTGGTTGATGTTGCTCGCTCCATGTCACATCAGATTCTTCAACATAACGAGAGAGCCGCGAGCATGAAAGTACAAGCAGCGTACACTCTTATTGGTAATGTTGAGGGGCGAAGACTTGACCAACAGCAGATGACCTGTATTGTCAAGGAAGCGCATAACCACTTAGTAATAGCCGGTGCCGGAACAGGAAAAACGACCACTGTTGTCGGCAAAATCAAGTATCTGCTTAAAACAGAAAAATGCTTGCCGCAGGATATTTTGGTGTTGTCATTCACAAACGCTTCTGCATCTGAGATGAATGAGCGTATTTCTTCTGAAACCGGACACAATATTGCCGCATCGACATTTCACAAACTTGGATTGAATATTATTTCGCAAGTTAATGGTGTAATGCCGAGAATTACACAAATCAGTTTGCGAAAATTTGTTAAGGAACAGCTTGTACTGAATATGCAGTCCGATACATATCTCAATTTGCTGAGTTCGTATCTGCTGTATAATCGTGTGGTGGCAAAATCGGAATTTGACTTCAAATCGCAGAAAGAATATGATGAATATCTGAATTTGAATCCGCCGACTACAGTTAACAATGAAACAGTGAAAAGCTACGGCGAAATGGATATTGCCAACTTCTTGATGCAAAACGGCATACAGTACATTTATGAACATCCTTATGAAATTGATACACGCACCAGCGAATACGGGCAATATCATCCCGATTTTTATCTCCCCGATTACAAAATCTATATTGAGTATTTTGGAATCAACCGAAACGGAGAAGTCCCGTCTTATTTCAAAGCTGCAAACGGAATGAGTGCAACAGAAGCCTATCGTGCTTCTATGGAATGGAAACGCGCTACCCATCGTGAACATCAGACCACAATGATTGAGTGCTTTGCCTATGAAAAACTGGAAGGTAATTTACTCGATGTATTGAAAGAAAAACTGGAAGCTGCTTCCGTTGCTTTAACCCCGAAATCCTCCAAAGAACTGTGGACACAAGTTGCTGCAGAGGGTGATTCCTTACTTGATGGCATCATCGAATTATTTGAAACATTGATCAATCTGATCAAGAGCAACGGGTACGACATAGCGACTGTCCGTAATTTGAATCACGCTGGAAGCAATACACAGGCAAACAATATTTTGCTTTCGTTACTCGAGCCGATCTTCAATGCGTACTGCAAATATCTTTCGGATCACAAAGAAATTGATTTTAATGATATGATTAACCTTGCTTCTGAATATGTCCGGCAGGGAAAATATATCAACCCCTATAAATATGTAATTGTCGATGAATATCAAGATGTATCCAAAGCTCGTTTTACGCTCTTAGACTGCCTGCGAAAATCCGGAGATTATGAGCTTTTCTGTGTAGGTGATGATTGGCAAAGCATTTATCGCTTTGCAGGAAGCGACATTGGATTCATTCTTAATTTCTCAAAATACTGGGGTGCAACAGAAGTCAGCAAGATTGAAACCACATACCGGTTCTCTCAAAAGTTGATCGAAATAAGCGGCGGATTCATTATGCAAAACCCTGTCCAAATCAAAAAATCCATCAGAGGAAAATCCGAAGATTTTGGATTTCCGCTTGGTGAAATCTCCGGCTATACCGACAAATTTTCCATTGAGTTCATGTCAAAGAAACTGAATGATATTCCCAAAGGAAGCAGCGTGTTTTTTATCGGCAGATATTCATTTGATGCCAAACTATTGAATGACAGCGGACTCTTTTCTTGTCAGTATAACAACACAAGCGGGCTTATCGAGGTAAAAGCCAAATCCCGTCCCGATTTGAACATGGTGTTCCTGACGGCGCATAAGTCAAAAGGATTGCAAGCAGACTATGTATTTATCATAAACAATAAAAAGTCAAGAATGGGTTTTCCAAGCAAGATTCAAGACGCTCCGATTTTAGATTTGTTGCTTGATAATTGCGACCAATATCCTTATGCAGAGGAACGCCGGCTGTTCTATGTAGCTTTGACAAGAGCGAAGAAAAAGGTTTTTATCGTTACTGTCAATGGGCAAGAATCTGAATTTGCAATGGAACTCAAAGAGCGATATGGCGCCGAGATGAAAAAAGAGCAATTTGAATGTCCCCTTTGTGGCGGGCGGTTGGTGAAACGTTCCGGGCCGTATGGCGAGTTTTTCGGCTGCTCAAATTATCGAACAAACGGATGTAATTATAAAAGAAAAATTCGATAAGATATCTGAATCATCAATCGATGCACGGCCGACTTCTTTGAAATCGTTAGTCAGAGCGGTTCCCGACAAGTCCAGCAAAAAGAGAAAACAGAAGATTCATGTTGCCTATAATCTCATCGGCTTTATTCCCGCGGATGTACAAAAGCAGAGCAAGTATTGCCAAAATCATGCCTGTTCCACAAAAAATACGAATTGCTGTTTTACCTGCAGGTATCCCAATGCCGTCTGTTTTTTCAAAAATTTTCGCAACAAATCCGCTCGAACGCACACTTTATGAGTGAACGCAAAAGAAAGGGAGGCAACGCCGTGGAAACGACCGACGCGCTGTTCGCGCAGTACGCCGAGGAAACGATGGGAAAGGTCTTTTATTTCTGCCTGAAAAAAACCGGCTCTTCGCACGAGGCGGAGGACCTGACCTCGGAAATTTCGCTCTGCATTTTGCAGGCTCTGCGCAGAGGCGCTCAGCCTGTCTGCCTGTCTGCCTACGTCTGGCAGATCGCGCGCAACCGCTACCGCCTGTGGGCCATCCGCAAACGCCGTGCGGGCCTGTCGGCCCCGCTCGAGGAGCAGGACGGCGCGGATGCCTTTCGGGCCGAAGACGAGGTCGTGAACAGCGAGCAGCTCGCATTGCTCCGGCGCGAACTGGCGTTCATCGCTTCCGATTACCGCAGCATTCTCGTGGCGTACTACATCCTCGACGAGAAGACTGCGGACATCGCGCTGCGGCTGGGCCTTTCGGAAAGCACGGTGCGGAGCAGGCTGTTCCGCGCACGACGGATTTTGAAGGAAGGTATGGAAATGTCAAGAACATTCGGAAGAAAGAGCTACGCTCCGGAGGAAATCACATTTGTCACAAGCGGCAGCCAGCCGAGCGGCCTGCCGTGGAATGCGATCCGACGCAAAGCGCCGAAAAACATCCTGCTGCAGGCGAGCGAGAACCCCTCGACGGCAGAGGAGCTGTCGATGGAGCTGGGCATCGCGCTTCCGTATATGGAAGAAGAGCTTGCACTGCTGGTGCAGGCGACGCTGCTGAAAAAGGAAGGTCCGCGCTACGTCACGGATTTTGTCATACTCGACAGTGAATGCCAGCAGGAGCTTTATAAAACGCAGCGCAGGCGCTCAAAGGAACGCAGCGCGCTCATCGACCGCTTGGCCGACGTGCTGGTACCGAAAGTACGGGAACTGAACGCCGTTCGGAACGATATGACCGACAGCGACGTCAAATGGTGGCTGGTGCTCCGCATTCTCGATTACTGCATTGTACAGGGGAAGCACTTTAACGAAAATTGGCCGAAGGAACGTGAAAACGGCGAAACATGGGGCATTGTCGGCTATGAACAGACAGAACTGCCCGAGTCCTTACTCTCAGGACACAACGGCTTCGGGCCGATGCATGCAACGTTCTGGACATACAAAATCAGTGATTACAATATGTGGGAGCGCTGCGGCGAGATGGCCTATGACGAAGTCTTTCTTCTGGCCGACCTGATTCACAGCAGCCGCAGGTTGACGGAGCTGAAGGGTTTGGAGACGGAACTCTGGCAGCAGATCGAAGGCAGGTTTGCCCACGCCGGCACGGACGGCTCTGTCATACCCGACATTCTCGTCTTCGAACCCGGAACGCAGCGCGCATTATACACAGCTCTTCGAGAGCACGCTCTATACGGCGAGCTGAAAGCCGAATTGGAAGACGTGTTCGACGCAGTGCTGAGCCTTCTGAAAAGCCGCGTCGGCACGGCACTGCACGAACAGCTTACCTATTGCACTTCCAGCACCATGTACAATCTGCGCATGATGACAATTCACGACGAAGTGGAGAGCGGAAGGCTCATCGTTCCCGCCGATCCGTCGCAGAGCACGGCCGCGATGTGGCTGGCACTGACAAAGTAATCCAAAGAAGGGCGGCACAACATCTGTGCCGCCCTGTCGCATTTTTGGAAAATACGCGTCCCGACAAGCGGAGGGATATCTCACGGCCGCCCTTTGAAAGCAGCGCAGGGAGATGCCGGAGCAAGCCCGCATTCCCGGCGGTGTCCGGTTGAAAAAGCAGCTCCGGACAGGCAGTACGCACGCTCCGGCCTCGGCGAAAATAAGCCTGCCGTCCGATATGGACCGGCCGTTTGCAACCCTGGGGAGCCGGAGACAAATTCCCCGCATTTTATGTGCAGGCATCAGACAGGGGGCCTAAAGGCCCCTGTCTCAGCCTGTCAAAGAAGTCGCCGTAAGGCGACTTCTTTGGTATATTGGTATAATGGTGTAGGGTGAGAAAAGATGTACGAA
>ERZ857984.1138-NODE-1138-length-24189-cov-30.836911_pt1 | contig 24189 bp, 18 predicted proteins | sample MGYA00519914_ERZ857984 | MGnify/ENA primary metagenome ERZ857984 (study PRJEB31778, sample SAMEA3449417) | human gut metagenome | biome: human gut; feature: human-associated habitat; material: faeces | place: United Kingdom | collected 2010/2012 ... | reverse complement strand
CGCTGTCTCTTTCTTGCGTTTCGCACTATACAGTTTTCAAGGTGCGCTTTGTGCTTTTTTGGGCACGCGAGTTATTCTATCAAAAAAAAACTCGCATTACAAGCTCTATTATCAGCGTTTATTAGCTATTACATTTAATTATTCCGTATTATTTCAATATATCAATTATTTAATTATTATTTCGCCATTTATCGCGCTTTTTATAATTATTGTTTCGTTTCTAAAAAATTAAACTACTATTATCCATGATAAGAGCATAATATGTCCCGCAATTTAGTTAATATGCCGCATATCGACAAACTCAATCATGTTCCGAAATATCCGAATAAAAGAACTTTCGTTTACCAAAATCGCAAGCGTCTTTTTAAAATTCTGTATCTCACGCTCTTCGCACTTGCGAAGCTTAAAGCTTTCCCGGTAAAATCATGGCCCTGGAAACGGCGTATAGCTTCATGCGATATGCTAAGACTCATGTATGGAAAAAGGTTCTCATCCTAAAATTATATTGTTTGATAAATGCACAGCATACATCCTGCCAGAGATTTTCCCTGCCCAGCTTGACGGCAGCGGTAGTATAATCCTTTTCCAAACGTTCAAGTTTAATAAAGAAGTACACTAAAAACAGCAAAACAGCAGCCTCGCTATTCCGTACGGCACAAGGCGGGCAATCTCCAAATGTGCTTACCCGCCAGCATAACTTAATTTTGACATAACGATTTCAAGGTAAATCCATCTAATCGCCAGTTGAGTACGGCTGGACCCCATATGGAATTTTGCATTTTGTACAAATCCTTTGTGAATTATGTGTACACTGTTCCTGATGCGGAATAGGCAGTTTCAAAAGTGTAGCGTTCTTCTAATAATGTAGAAGTCGTACCATCTGTCCCGATTCTTGATGGAGGCAAAACTACGCCTGCGTTATTTTTTACACAGCCAGAGAATGAAATCGCAAATATTAAAAGAATAATGGCGCCGCAAAATATTTTTTCATTTATTCGAGTCCTCCGTCAATCTGCACAATAGTGAAAATATCTGAAACAAAAAAGCGCACAAGCCGACTAATAGTCTGACTCATACGCCATAGGATACGATTTTAATACTACCTCGCCACAACTGGGAGCCGCATAAAAATCGCTTTCGCATACAGCAGTGCTGTCTGCCATCGAAACGATGCATGATGTTACCTCCAATCCTAGTATGCTGGATTATAACTATCCCTATGTTAATTTTACCCATACTGAATTACAACCGCAAGTGGCATGCAAAAATTAGATTGCAACTTGTTAGCGAACCGCAAAGCAGAGCCAGCCGCCCTAGTCAACGGTAAAACGCAGCCTCGCCGATTGGAAAGCGGCCCCCATACGGGCAGCATACGGCAATGTCATTCAATTTTGATATAACGCTTTTTACAGATCATTTGGCATGCCTGGGGCAACATATGAATATGTAGGTTTTTTCGCTATATTTAATTCTCCGGTGTCTAAATTGCCGGTTTACCCTGAAATGTACGTTAGCTGACCCTTTTTAAAAATATGTACAGCCGGGACTGGGCGTCGGCCGAGTCGTAATTGTCCCCGCAGGTTACAAGCGTAACAAATTGGTCATGAATATCCACCCTTACATCAACGGCTATCTCGGACCTTGATACCTGTGTGTCTATCCAGGCCAAAATATCCTCTTCGGTGAACTGGTCCATGCTGTTGGTGTTATATTTAATCGTCTCCTTGGGCTCGTCCGCCTTGGTCTCATATAACGAAAATATTTCCCATTCGGCATACTCCCCAAAAAGGCTTATCCCCCATACCCTGTCCGAATAGTTGAGCAGCGCTTGCGCGTTATCCTGAACATCGTGCAGAGCATGGAACATCGTCTTTGAATTGCGGGCGTTATGTCCCGTAACCGGATTGTTCTGCATCATGGCGTTCCGGTAGGTGTAAATGCTCCCCCTCGACGTATGATTGCCCTTTATGTCCCTTTCATGATAATACCAGTTGTCACCGTAGAGTATGGGGTAATCAATTACAGTTTCCGGTATCGTTATCCAGCCCACAACATCATTGTTTATTTCATACGCTTCATCATATTTTTCCGAATACGGGTCGTAATCAAGCTTTGGGAACTGAGCGATCTTTCCTTCCCCGACCATGTATTGGCGTATTGCGTAAACCGCCTCTATGCCCTCAAGTCCGTTTACCTTTGACGCCTCCAGATAAGCGCCGGCCAGCAGCGTGGCCCCATTGTTGTGGGATTCAAGCGCTTCCGCGTCATATTCGTTGACATAACTATCTCCGTTTACCTCGCCCATGATGACAACCGTACCATAAAGGTCGTCTCCAATGTATATCTTGGTGTTCGTTCCTACCAGGGATTCGGGCAAAAGCTCTGTATCGTTATATTTTAATACGATATCTCTTTTGCCCGTAAGCTCGGCGATGGCTGCAATCACCCTGCCCGCCCTGCTTCTTTCAGCAAAGCCCTTTACGTAGATCGAATCCTTATAAGGCCTGAGAAGCCAGCCCTCCGTGCGGTCCTGCAGGCTTGTAGCCTCGCCGTACACGCTTATCGATCCGTCAAGCGACATTATAACCTGTATTTCTTCGCTTATTGCCGCATATGCCGCGTTTTCAACGTCCGATAGTTCCTCGTTTGCGGGAGCGCACAGGAGCGTTTTATCCTTTTTTATGCCAATGGTCATGCCAGGGCCCGTATATACCGACTCTACGTCCGCCCAGTCCTGTACCCTGTCCTGGCCTTTTCCCTCCGAGTGGTCCGTTATTTCCGTAGCTACGACGGTGCCGTCGGACTTAAGTCCAACCGTATGATGGCGGCTTGTGGATATAGATATTATGTCGGACCATTCGCCCACTTCGCATTGGCCAAAGCTGTTGTCGCCCGCCGCAATTACGGTACCGTCGGATCTAAGCCCTATCGTATGATCCGAAGCGCACGCTATGTCTACCACATCGCTCCATTCAGCAAGGTCACGCTGGCCTTTTTCGTTTCCCCCTTCGGAAAGCAGCGTACCGTTGCGTCTTAGCCCCACTATATGGTCGCTGCCTATGGAAACCGTTGCCAGCTCTGTCCAAGACTGGGCCGCTATCCATACGGCCGCTTTCTCTCCGGCGATCTCAAGCGAACCGTCGTCCGTAAGCCCCACGGTGGTGGCGTCATTGACCGCGGCGTATATTATGTGGCGCCAGCCATCCACCTCGCGCTGGCCTTTGCTGTTATGGCCCGCGCTTAACAGCGTGCCGTCGGTTCTTACCCCTATTGTATGAACGCCCCCCGCCGCCACCATGCCGCTGCCGTTATGTATGCTTAAACTCGGTTCCGGGGTTCTCACCGGCGCGGTAGGCGCGGGAGTCGCGGTATCTTTGGGCTCATCTTCGCCAGGCGAACATGCGCAGCCCGTCAAAAGAACTGCGGATGCCAGTAAAAGAGCAAATAAACGCTTGAACACCATAATCAAATGATCCCTCCTGCCGATATCAGCATACCTAAGTTTTCATACCCTATAATAATACCACAAATCGGGCCAAATATATAGATTTCATATATATTTTACAATATCAGCACGCAAATTTCGCCCTGTAGGTTGATGGTATAAAAGCCATTTTTAGCCCATGATTCCTATATCCGGCCAATAAAGCGGCGCTTTTATAATAATGTGCTCCTAATCCTCAAAAGGTTCCGGTTCAATTACGGCCTCGCCGCAAAACTCGTCATCGCCGCCGTCCCCGCTGCCAAGCAGACGCTCAAGCCTCGGGTTAAGCCAGCGCCCCGCCGGCTTCATTACCAGCCCAATACCAACCGCTGACAAAACGGTGCCTTCCCTGACGCTTCCCAGACCGCCCAGCGCTATAAAGCAGATAACTCCGGCGGCTATCACCAGCGCGCAGTCGAAGGCAAGCTTTACCGTTGAAAATTGCCATCCGCTTTTTTGAGCAACCGCCGCTACAAGACCTTCTCCTGGGAGCGGCATAAGACCCGCGCCCATGTAAAGAAGTATTCCCAGAGCTACGAATACGATGCTGGCCGCCATAAAGGCCAGGCTTATCCAGTAATTTTCTATGACCGCGCCGGCGCCTACAATCATATTTGTGCAGTCCACAAACCACCCGAATACGAAAGAGCCAACGATCTGAAGAAGGTTTACAGGTTTAAATTCGCGCCTTAAAATCAAAATCTGCAGCAGCAGAAAAAAGATGAATACGAGGGCTACCAGCAGTCCCATATCCATGCCTGTGACAAGCGTGAGCGCATATGGCACTGAGTTTAGAGGAGACACGCCCAATCCCGATTTTACCGACAGTGAAACCCCCATTGCCAGAATGAACAGGCCCGCTATATACAGGGCAATCCGTCTTATTATGTTAAAGGTCCTATTATTCATCCAGTACCTCCGGTTAATGATTAACTTTATTTTAACACGGATACAGGGACTCCGTCCTCAATCTGTTCAATATATCCTGAATATGTTGTGAATTAACGGCTGAAAAGCTTTACCGCGCTTGTAAAAACCGGCCGTTTCTGATACATTTATATCAGTTTTTTGGCAAGCGTGCATATACCGCTGCCCAAAATCGACCGCGCCACTTTTTGAGGTTACGGGTTTTGCCTCCAGCCCTTCGGTCTCCTGGGCAATAAAACCCGCAAAATAAGGCCATGAGGCCTTTCGCCAAGTGCTGTACAGCACTTAGCGAGCTTAACCCGCAAAACACGACCTTCAGCTGCAGGCAGCTATCAGGCCATGTTTTGCTATCAAGGTATCAAAAGGCCGGCGTACACGCCGCCTGCTCGCCTTCGGCATCGCATCGCGCTTGTTCAGCGCAATGCGGATTTAACCCGCGAGAACCAGTCTTCGGTTGCAAGCAACTGTCAGACTAGTTCTCGCTGTCAAGGTATCAAAAATCACCGTACACGCCGCTGATTTTTGATTTATTATACTTTTTGAGATGTATCCAAGTTATCTATCCTCGCTGATCTTTGAAGGATTGTAAAATTGGGGTAATACTCTCAAGACTCTACTATCCCCTGTGCGTTTTTTGGAGTTCTTAGAACCTTTTTTGCAAAAAAGGTTCTAAGCCGCCGGAGGCAAAAACCAAGCGGCTTAAAGGCTGTCGCAGTATTGATCAATAATAAACAGCCCGTCTTTAACCCAGCTATCGCGAAGGTCTGAAAGCCATGCGTAACTCATGGCAATCTCCTCGTGGAACAGCAGCGTATCGCTGCTTTTATATAAAACCAGTGCGGGAGGCTCGTTTTCTTTAGAGCTGTCGAACACATAAGCTGAACGGCACAGCGTCAGCAGCTTGCCCAGATTGGCGTGCGAACGGTGGTATCTTGATATGATTTTATCTTCAGGAACGTCATGGCCGCCCTCAAGGACGCGGCGTTTGACGCGGCGCACGTTTATTAACGGGTCGCATGTGGTAACATAATATGCGTAAATGGGCATTTCGTTTTTGATCGCAAGCTCAAACAGGCCCCATTTATAATCGGAGGACAGCACGGTTTCATAGGCCACGGATAGGCGCTTTAATAGACGATCGTTTACGATTTCCTGCGCCTTTATCATAGCGGCGAGGTTTCTTTGGTCGCTGTTTTGAATGCCGCAAATTGGCGCTTCCTTGGCTATGGAGTCGGCGCATACATACGGCGCCGACGGATTGTCTTTCCACAGGGAATAAACCAGTGACGATTTGCCGCCGCCGTTTGGACCGGCAAAAACCGTAAAAGCATTGTCAAAGCACATCATTTACCGTCCTGAGCATGGGCGCTACTTTACGTCCGTATGCTCGGCGTACAGCTTGTGGCAGAGTTTATCGCAAAACGTCTGAACCCTCTTTGTATCGTATGTCATCGTACGCATAGAATTGAGCACAGCGCGCACGTCCGGCTCAATGGGCTTAAGATCGCGCAGCTGGGCGACTTTAGGCCGAACCCTCAGCACAGGACTCTTTCCGGTACGCATAACTGGGCCTATGTTTCTCTTCATGTCATCACCGCTGTTTTTTATCAGTATGGTTTCCATAATCGCGCTCTCCTAAACAGTATTCAAATCAGTGAGGTTTTGACATAACAAAACCGAGAAACATTGCCCGCCGCAAGCCCAATCCAGCCATTTACGCTATTTATGCTGATAGCAGGCGCCCTTAGCAGACAAATGGCGCCACCCACCAAATGACACCACCCACCAAATGGCGCCACCCACCGTATATATATTCTAACATTGTGGACAAGCATTGTCCACAGCGTTACGGTTGATTTTCCCGCTTTTTAATCTTAAAAAATATAAATATTCGGCATTTGGCTTTGCGAAAGCGGCGCTGCCCCGGTTAAAGCTTCATATCCTTCTTATGCGAAGCCAATATCCGGTTCCATCGGCCGACCGCATGAATCTGGAGAATCCATTGCCGCGCTGCATCGCCGCCCCATATTCCCCAGGCAGGGCGTGGACCATATATCTTGCCCCATCCTTGACAACCTCGCCTTCAAGATAATACCTTGAAGTCCCTGGGTATAATACCCTCTTCCACACCGAACGCGGAAATGCGTCGGGGAAGGGGTTATATACGGGAACCTCCTCACGAACCCCGCTGGCGGCTACGCGCCGCGGAATATCCCTTTTGTTATTACCCGCCTTTGCAGGCTGTACAGGGGTGTGAAACAGAATATCGGCGCGCTTCAATATCTCGTTTAGAACTGGCGATTCGCCGGACTGCCTATTGCCGGTTTCGTTATGCGCCGACTCTATTGGGCTCTTGTGGCCCCTTTGTTCCGGGTGGAGCGCGGGGGGGCGGGGCGCTTGCTGGGGCCCGCTTGCCGGGCGCGCATCATCCCCGCCGCCCGCCGGTTCGCCGGCTGCGGGCTTTGCTCCGGCGCCGGCATGGGGGTCGGGCGTACTGTCGGACCGCGCCGGCTCCTTTGAAGGCGCCAAGGGCTTTTTTGCCTGCGTTTGACCGCTCTGCCATGAGCGGCCTATAGAGCTGTTCCCGCCGCGGTTTTCAGCAGGGGCTGAAACGCCTTGCTCGCCTGATGAACCGGCGCCAGCCTTGCCTTCCGCACCCGGATGAGGGCTTTGGCCGTTTTTTTTGGCCGTATTGTTTGGCGCGGGATTTTTTGGGGAGCTGCCGCCCTGTACAGATCGGGCATTGGCGTTTAGGGTTTCATACTCCGCGGCCTTTCCAGGTGATCTGACCGCTGCCGCTTCCTTTGCGTTTACAGTATGGCTACCCATATCCTTAGACGCGGATGAAACGGTGCTTTCGGTTTTTTTATCGGTATTTTTCACGTATGCGTTGTGCCGCGCGCCGCCGCCAGACGTATGCCCCGCTCCGGAGGGTTTTATCAGTGCCTCGGCTGTTCTGTCAGCGCTGTCCGCGGCCCGTCTCTGTACAAAGGCGGAGTTGACGGCGGTTTTAGCGCCCGATGGTAAAACGGAAGCGCCGGATTTTCCAATATCGGTCTCTGCCGCACTCGTACGCGCTGCACTGCGCATGCGTATATCCCTCATGGCTTCATCTATGCTGATGTGCGCGCCCATTGCCGTGCCCGCCAGTATAAAGCCAGGGTTTCCGCCCTCGTTGCATGCGATAAGCACAGCCCTTATATCAGAATCGCACCTGGTCACCCCATGCCTGTTATTGGCAAGGGGAACCGCAACTGTTCCACGGTCGGTTACAAGATAAGCCGTCAGCGGCTGTGCGGACTTTGAGCGCATTACCAGCTCAATTTCAGTGTTTTTTTCGTCCGTTGAGATACGCGCGGTACCGTTTCCGCCTTTGCCTCTCAATGCAATGAATTGCTCAACCTTCATAGCTACCTCCCGTAAAACCTATTATCGCACTTCCAGTATATGCGTATTTGCTGGAAAACGTGTCGATGCGGGCCCGTTTTCCAGCAAAAAATACGAAATAGAATTTTATCCTGACTTTCCCTTAGCCTCCAGGGCGTTCAACCTGGCCTCAAAGTCATATATCTTCTTGGATATTATGCCGAAGTTCTGATTCAGCATGTTCTCATTTGCCTTTTCATCCTCATCGGCAATGTCTGTGTCCGCGGCCCTTTTTCCGCCCAGGGCAATGTAATATAAAGCCCTCATATCCAGCCCCATCACTCGGTCCTCCTTCTAAGCGAAAGCTCCAGCTCAACGCCTCCATTTAGGGAAAAGCGTCCGCCGCCTTCGTTATAAAAAACCAGGGAAAACGTGCGTCCTTCGTTGTTAAGGGGTATTTCGAGCACCCGCTTCTCAGAAGAAGGCAATAATACCCTGTGCGTGGAGGTATTATCACCGGCAATCGCGTCCAGAAGCACCGCGGCGTCCTCATGAGCGCTTCCCCTCATATAAAGGCGCCTTAGCTGCTTTATGCAGCCTTTATCGCCAAGGTCGGTCAACGGCGTGCTCCACCAGGCCAAAATAGGCTCTCCATCGTAGGAGTCGCCTTCGCCGAACCTATATACATATTTTTTGCCGTTAATCATATACAGCGCGCCGTCCAATGCGCACAGGTGGCTTACGTCAAAGCCTCTGCGCAGCATATACGCGCGCCTGCTGAGATCATACTCAATTACGAAACTTTCACCAGACGCATCCTTCATCGCGAAAAACAGCATATCCCGCGCAATGGCCGCGCGGCAATCGGCGGAGGCGGCGTTTTTGAGTATATGCCTGATCCCCTTTGCGTCCGGCGACAGGTACGACGTTACGCCGTTGAATACATACAGCCCCGCGTCCGTCATATAATACGCGGCGTTCCCGCGCCTGACCAGGGAGGTGTGCGCCATAGGCTCGATCTGCGCTTCAATCCGCTCTATTGTAAAGTTGCTGGGCCTGTCGCCGATGAGCCTGTAAAGGCTGTTGCGCTTGAATATCAGCAGCTGGTTGCTCATGGCTGTGATTGCGACTATGGGATCGCCGCATGTATCGCCAATCTCGGCATGTCCGCCCTCAACGTTTGGCGACGATGAAACCGGCCCCCAATCCTCTATGGTCCTGCCGCTGCCAGGCAGCTGGGACCAGTACAGCCTGTTGGGATGCTCAGGATCGCCCGCGCTGAACAGCCTGCCCATGTACATGGAGAGGTATTTAACGTGAATATCGGAAAGCTTTTCAGCGCTTCCGAACTGAGACGCCCGCGCCCCGTCGTATTTGATAAGCTGAGCCTCACCGCAGCCGATTATGAGATAGTCGGCGCCGTCAATCTGGGCTTCCTCGCATGAAAAGCTGTTATGCGCGTTTGTTTCATACGTATGGATCAGGTCCCAGCCGCCGTGCCTGTAGGCATACGCCTCCCGCCTTGCCATAACTATGAACTGCGCGCCGCCCTCGTGGTTGAATATATGCATGAAACCTATTCCGTCAGCGCAGGGAACGGGCGTGTCAACCGCTTTTACAAAGCCGCTGGAAACGCTGAGGCCGCCGTCGCCGGTATCCATATTGCATGCGTCGGGAGAGCTGCCAGGATCAAGCGCGTTTTGGCCGCATGACTGGTCTATACCCTTGAAGCCGCTTATTCTATAGAGTTTAATAGGCATGAAATCACCACCTGTTTATAATGCTGTAGCCGTCAGGCAGGCCGCTCCCATATCGCGCCGCGCGCTTTCCCTGCTCATATAGCTGCATATATGGGCTTGAGCCCTTTTGCGTGGCCACGTCTCCGCTCATCCGCTCGCGCGCAACCGTATAGGTTACTATAAGGCCGTGCAGGCGATCCGGAATTTCAGGTACGTCAGTAGGGGAGCTGAGGGGCTTTGGAACATACTGATAGGTCAGCTCCACGGGGCCGTTGGCGTCCACGGATATGTATTCACCCTGAAACGCGTCGGGAAACCCTATAACCGAATCGCCGATGCGGACACAGACAGCCTTAACAAATTCCCTTGAAAGCGAATTCGTATCTATTATGCCAATGCCGGCGTCCGTCATTTCGGTGCGCACGGGCTTAAACGTATATGACAGGTCTAGCAGCGCGTCGTTGGCAAACTGGGTAAGCTTTCCCCTCCACGCGTCCAGCGTCTGCGCGTCGTGTCCCCTGTCAAGCTGGGCCAGTGTTGAAACAAGTATGTCGTTAAGCGTCATCGTGCACCTCCATCACACCGTCAGGCGTTTACCCCTGGATGTGCGGTAATCCTTTACATTCTCCCTGCTGAGAACGGAAACCCGCTCGTTTGCTTCTATCAGTTTTGCCAGACTCATGGGAACTTCAACGGCAACGCCTCGTCGTATCCTGAAGAAATGACCGTTGATTCCTCCTTCCCACGGAGAATTTGTTCCGGCGTTGGGGGCGATTATCACCGTGATTCTTGGTTGTGACCTAAGCCGCTCCCCTATGTCGCCGGTTAGGCCGTTTAGCTGAGCTTCATCTATATATTTCATTTTTCTGTTCCTCCTGAAAGTCTTTGTATCGCTGAGTCCTGTAAATCAGGTGTTTTGCGGGACATTGCGGCCCCGATCAAATCATGTTATACTTTTTCAAAATGATTGGTTTGGGGGGCGGTTTTATGAACAAGGCTAGGTTAAAGGGGGTATTGGCGGTTGTTCTCGCCTCCCTATGCTATGGAGTAACCCCTATGCTTACCAATATAGCCCTAAAGGGCGGCGTTCCGTTCGAATTTGCCGCCCGCGTTTCCGCTCCGGCTTCAATCCTGGCAAACCCCTCCTTTGCCATGCCCAATGAAAGCGTGGTAGCCTTTTGTATGCTCTTTGGCTGCCTTTTCGCCCTGATGGGAACGGCCGTAAGTTCAAAGAAGGGAATGGGCAGCCCGCTTCGCGCAGGGCGCGCGGAGGCCCTGAGCATGGCTTTGGCCGGTGGCGGAAGCCTTATGGCGACGCTGCTGCTCATCTCCTACGCTTATCTTTATATGGAGCCAGGATCGGTAATAGTGCTGCACTTTTGCTATCCGGCAATAGCCTGCTTAACAGCCGCGCTGTTTTTTAAAGAACGCTTCTCAGCCCTAAAGGGCTTGGCCGCGGCGGCCGCCCTTGCCGGCGTATACTTGGTATCGGGCTTCAGCGGAGCGGAAAACGCGGCGGGTCCCCTGCTTGCGGTGCTGTCCGCGTTTACGTATGCCGCATACTTTATACTCGGCAGGCATGGGCCTTATAAGAATGTAAGCCCGTCCGTGTCGTCGGTCTACATAACCGGCGCGGCGTCGCTAATGGGTTTTTTGGCCGCGCTCGCCACAGGAAGGCTTGCGGCGCCGGCCACATGGTTTTTGTGGCTGGTGCTGGCGCTGGACGGAGTGCTGGGCTATCTTATCGGACTTAGGCTGCTGCTCTATGGTATAAGAATTCTTGGTTCCGGAAACGCCGCGATGCTCAACGCGCTGGAGCCCGTTATGGCTACGGTCATGGGTGTAATAGTCTACGGCGAGACGGTGGGCGCGGCGAAGGGACTTGGATGCGCCATGGTTATTGCGTCGGCGGTCATAGTCGTGGCTGACACTGGCCGTAAAAAAAGAAAATACAGGCCAACGGGGAAAGACGGCGCGGAAACCGGCCTGAAATCCAGCACATAAAGGCCTGCATCATTCGCCGTCACCATTATGCAGCTTCCTTAGCGCGTCGCTCAGCTTTTCCGGCAGAGGAAGGCCCATGCCGCCCGCGTTTTCAACTATACTGAGACCCTCGTTCATAATATAGAACATTATTACGGCGGATCGTACCGCGCCGTTTGCCGCTGGCACTATCCTGTCCACAAGCGCCGCGAGGCCCACAAGGACGAATATAGTAACCTTCTTCATCAGCCCCTTGAACCCCGCGCCGCTCGACAGCTCCCTGCGTATAGCGGCTTTCGCGACGCCCGTTATGTAATCAAACACGGCAAGGCAGACAAGCGTTATTATCAGCGCGTCGGCGGGACCCCATATATACGCGGCCACTCCGCCAAGCGCCGAGGCGATTGCCTTTAACCATTCGATGATCTTGTACATTGGTTATAACCTCCCAAGAATATTTCTATATAAAAAGACCCAGGCGCCGGCTTTATGATCATAATCGGCCTGGGCCTTAGTTTTCGCCGCACGCGGTTCATTCCTCCATGCCTATAAGATGTCTCATCACGGCGTCGCATCTGCCGTCCGGCGTTATTCCCGACGCGCGGGCCTTGAAAATCCTCACCGCTTCGTCCGTCTTTGGCCCGAATATGCCGTCGGCCCCCCATTTACCAAGATCATACCCCAGCGACATTAGCTGTTCCTGCATCAGCGCCACGTCGTTGCCCTTCATGCGCGGATTCAAAAGCTCAAGATCGCGTCCGCCGCAGGCCAGCTGAAGCCGTCCGAAGCGGTTCCAATAACCCGTACCCCATCTGTCGATGCCTGCCTCGATCACGCCATAGTCCCTGCCCTTGCTCTCGATTACCCTTCCGTCGCCGATATATACCCCGACGTGGTAAATGCGCTCGCCGTCGTGTCTGAACACGAGATCGCCGCGAATCAGGTTTTGTCTGTCTATTTTGGCGCACATTGAGTAAATGCCCCTGCTCGACATATCGTAAGGCAGCAGCCCCTCGTCAAGCATGAATTTCATTATCAGCCCCGAACAGTCGTAAGCCTTGAGGTTTGAGGCTCCCTCCTCGAGGCGCTTGCGGTAAAATGCCAGCGCCCTTTCGGCGTTTCGCTCGCTGGTTTCATGCTTTTTTATAAATTCTTCGCTTACGGGCTCGCCCTGGCCGCCCCAAACATAGACGCTTCCGACCTGAGCCTTTAAATAATCAATAAATTTGTCTGTAACGGACATAATATTTCCTCCAAATATTTTTAGTAATAATACTTTCAGTTGACGGTGGTAAACACGGTTTTCGCACGCCCAGCCCGCGCCTCGCTTTGTTCCGGCCGATTACCGTAAGGGTGCGCTGCGCCCGCACGGCCGCGTTTTATCCCGCACGACCGGAAGAGCAAAAACTCAGGAGACCTCAAGGAGCCGGATTTGGGTCTGCTAAAGGCGGAAGAACGCGGGATTAGCGGCGCTGGCTAAGGCGGCGGGAACATAGAAACGGCCAAAACCCTCCCCTTCACCCGTGTCTGCCTACTGAGGCAAGGGCGCTGGAGATGGAACAGTCCGCCTCCAGCGCCCAAGGGGGAATAATTGTTGTATTCTTCCGCCGCTCAAACGCGGCGCTTTAGCGTGAAGAGGCTTTTCCTCCGGCTGTTAGCGCGGTTTCGATGGCCGTCAGCGCTTTTTCGATATCCCTCATATAGCGTACGGTGACATATGCGGAGGAATCAGTGGCGATGACAGGCGAATCCGGCATCGCCATTGGGTTTATCCCTGTGCCAGGGGTGGATACGTAGCTGTTCATCTGTACCAAAATCTTTACGGGGGTTCCAGCGGAGTGCTGCTGGCCCAGATAGCTTTTAAACGCGGCGAGACCGCCCTGGCCGCTGAAATTGACGGAGTCGACTATCCTGAGATAGCTGTTGGAGTCAAACGCGGCCGCGGTTATGGAGCCAGACTGCATAAGCGCGCTCAGCTCAGTCCAGGACATATGCCTGTAATGGGTGCAGAGCAGGCTGAGCTTGCCCGAATCCCCCCTGTAGCCGCTCATAGGCAGCGCAAACGCGCCTCCGGCGTACATCCAGCCTGTTTCGGTCCCCCTGAGCGTAACGGCGACCGTACGCCTTACGCGCAATCCCGTCAAAACGTCGTATTCATCCCTTACATCGTCGCTTATCCCATTCAAGGCGACGGGGGCGGGGAGGACGTATTCATTATCCGAGCCGCCTGATGAAACGATGACCCTGCTGGGCGTTGACGTTATAAGTTCGCCTATGTTGTCGGGCGTTTGGAATTTCCCTCCCGACGTCTGTATGTAGGAATATCCCTGCAGCCGAAGGCTTTGCAGCAGGCTTCCCGCCTGTGCGTCCGCTATTGCGGCTGCTGGGCCTCCGGAAACCTCCCTAAACGCCGCGGCGGCAAAACGTATGTCGCACTGCGCCTTTGAATAGCCGGTCAGCGCGGCCTCGTCCGCCGGCGCCGAGGGAAGGTTAAGCGCGAGCAGCCTTCCCCAATCCGACCATGAAACCGCGCCCTGCCCTTGAGCCCCGCCGGTGCGGTAGGCCGGAGAACCCTGGCCATGCGGCACAAGAAACTGGGTCAGTTCGCTCACATTCACGCCTTCAAGCGCACGCTCGGTCCTGCCAACCGCGAGTATACCGCCTTCACATGTGTAAATCCCGCTGTCCAGCGCTTCGCTGGCATTTTGTACAGCGCCAATGGAGAGACTGTGTTCGGAAAGGTCGATAAGGGTCTGCCACTCTTCGTCGCCGGTGTAGCGCCAAAGGATTACGCTGCCGGCCGTTGTAAACTCTATCCGCCGCGCTGCGCCGCCAACCGCGCTTTCAATGGCGGCGAGCGCCTCGTCGACGCTTATCTGGCGCAGCTGTTCGTTGCTTTCACGCACTGTTTCGGCCGCTAAGCGGGCGGCTTCATTCGACTGTCTAACGGCCTCGTTGTTTATACGCTCAATCTCTCCCGATTTTCTCAGGCCCTCGGCGGCTTCTCTAATCCCCTCGGCCATGGTTATGCCTTCGCTTAGCCGCTCAACCTCGTCGACAAGCCGAATCAGTATTGGAAGCTCGCCGGCGGACTGGATCGTGTCCTGGTTGAGTATTCCGCGCCTGCATTTAAAGTTGAACTTAGCGCTCGTAACCAGGGTGCTCTCGTTTGCGCCCGAGTATATCTGAAGCTCGCATTCGACCATGCCTGGAGAAAACGAAGAAGGAAACAGGGGGATTGTGGCCCTGTTTCCTTCGATCAGCACCGTGCCGTTTTCGCTGTCCTGGCATGAAGTCCCGTCGGACTTTGAAAACACCGCCATAACCCTGTAACCGGTCATGTCGACGGGAGCGCCGTCGTCGGTCATCGCGATATCGATCACATTGCCCGTGTCGCCCTCTACAACCTCGAATTCGCGGTTGGAGGCCGAGCGCTTGATATCCAGCTTAACGGCAAATCTCTTCTCAAGCGTCAGTTCAGCTGCCATGCCATATGTCCTCCGCCCGATGTTGTGCCGCGCGCGCCTGCAGAGCCGTTCGCGGAGGCTCTGTGATACCTGCTCCTTAGGCGCTCGTACGCCTCGGCTCCCAGGCTGTTAATGATTTCGTTTCTCCTGGCCCTCCAGTACTGGGTGGAACCGGCAAAAAGGGAGCTGCGTTCGCTCTGGGAAAGCGATTCTATATAGTTTTCGCACTCGGGCAGACCCAGCCCTGAATAGGCGCTTTCGGCCAAGCCGGAGGTTCCCTGCCGCCTTTCGCCTCCGGCTTGCGAATTGCGCCCGCCATACATGTCAAGCGCATGGGCGGCTGCGGAATTCTGCGCGTTTTGACGCATTTGAGCGTTAAACATCTGGGCTTGCAGGTTCATTTCATTGTATGTGTTCATCGCCTTATATAGCTGCTCGGCGATAGCCGCGGCATATTGCGCCTCAATGGCGGCGATATCCGATTGGACGTCGTCCTGCTCACGTGCGTTCATGGATGATACGAACGATGAGCTTCCCATGCCCCTGGAGTATGCGTCCGCCTCAAGCTCGGCCATATTCCGCGCGCCCGCCTCATAGCGGTTCTCAATAGCGGTATCAACGCCAGGGCGTATGATCGACTCAAAGGTTTTGCCGAGCTCGTCATAGGTTGGCGCCGGCACGGTAACGCCCGGCACGGAAAACAGCCCCAAAAGCGCCCTGTAGTAGCTTTCCAGAGCGTTTGCGCCGCTTGCGGCCGGTGGCGCGTTCGCGGCGGGGTCCTGGCCGTATTGGCTGGCCGCGTATTCCCGCCCCTTAGGCGTTGGACCGGCTGATTGAATGACGGCGTCTTGATAGGGACGGCCGCCGCCTTTAGCCGCTTGGGCTGCCAAAGCCATATGATCCTTGGCAGCGTCGTCGGTATCCAATAAATATGGAAGCCGTTTCTTTCTTTTAATATTATAACTATAAGCCATTATTGCCTCCTGACGGCCAAAGGGCCTGGTTTTAAGGATAGCCTTAACCGGCCGTCCTCTTTGTAAAGCGCCTGCCAAAACGCCTTAGCGGGCGCGGCTTTATCAGTTGCTCGCTCCATGCTCGATTCTCAGAAGCCACAGCTCGTTTAGAATCGTAGCCGTGTATGCGGCGACCTTGGCGCCCACAGTGGCGCGCTGGTTCAGCGGATCCGAGGTGCCGGCCGAGCCGTGGGGCTTTATGATCGTCTGAAGCGCGCCGTGTCCCTCGACGTCTATAATCCCATACGCGTCCTTTCCAAATAAAAGCGTCGCATGAACATCCGCGGCCGTATAGTCGGAGGTATTTACCGCTCCAGCGTCCTCGCTGTATACGGCGGCGTCGGCTGCAAGCGTAGCGCTTGCGGACAGCCGCACGGTATTGGTGTCCGGATTGAACGGATTGCTTGAAGCGAGCGTATATTCGGACGAGCCTATCTTAATTTTGTTCGAAGGCGTGGACAGGTACGCCTTTTCCATGTCCGACGGCGGGTTTTTCAATATAAAGGAGCTGGAGGACGTGGTTGAGCTCTTAACCTGATTCCTCACGCTCTGCCTGAACGCCTTGGCTTCGGTGCTCTCCACAAATACCACTCCAAAGAGCCTGCCGATCTCGCCCGAATATATCTGTTCGGCGTTGCTGTATTTTGAAACGTCCTGCCAGAGCTGGTCGCTCTGAAGATCATAGGTCGCCTCCGGAGAGCAGATGCATATGAAGTGAGGCTTTCTGCCGTCTTCGCAGAAGGGGCGCGCCTTTGCGCGCTTAAGCGTGCGCACGGCCTTTCTTATCTCATCCACAGTGAGCTTGTCGCCTGCTTCAAGCTGTATTCTGGAGGTCTTGCCGTTGGCGTACTGTACGTTGTTGCCGGCGCAAATAGCGTCGCGGGTCACCCATTCCACAACCGTGCCCAGCTGTTCGCCCAAAAGCTCGGTTGTATCCGATATCACCTGGTCGTAACCCGTCATATCGAGAAGGTCGCTTACCTCGACAAAGGCGCCGTATTGTTTCACCTCGGCTTCAACGCTGCTCTGCGACAGCGATTGGCCCTGGGGAGTCACCCCTTCTTCAAGGGCGTTTGCCTCGACGTTGGGGTTAAACAGGTTCCAGCGGCGGAACTCCACATGCTTTCCGTTGTTTTTAGGAATTGACCGTTTCTGGCCAAACTTTGCGTGTATAAAGCGCGTTTTGGCGCTTTCGAGGAGCTGCCTGTCATAAAAGCTCTTGTTGAGGCCTGTGGTTGAAGCGGTACTTAGAGTGGTATTGGTCATAGTGGTTCCTCCCTTTCTTCACATATATCTGTCGATGGTTACAGCCTTACGCGATTCCCGTCCGCCGCGGATTTCCTGAACAGCTCTTTGAGCCGCCTGAACTGGGCGCCGGACATGCCGGCATAATCCCTTTCCCCCGAAACCGGAGCCGATGGCCGCATCGAGCTTGGCAGGGATCGCCTGGCCTTTAGTTTTTCTATCACATCCAGCGCTCCGTTCATCCGCTCGTCGGCGGCGTCCGTTAAGCGGGTTGCGTCATACAGCCGCACTGCCGCTCTGCACGGCATCTCTTTAAGCATATCTGCAAACGCGGGGTCCTTTAAGTAAGCCTCTACAGGCAGCTTAAGCTCTCCCGAGTTCTGCATGCCGGCCAGCGCCTGGGCTGCACGGGCGCTTATCGCCTCTATGCTTGAGGGGATGCCTCCGTCGGGACCTATAATCGCGGCCGCCTCCTCCGGAGCAATACCCAGTTCCCCGGCCGCGCGGCTGAGTATATCCATGCCTATTGCCGTGGCCGCGTCCAAAAGCGCTGCGGACGACATATCGGCCTGAGGCTCCTCCTTGGAGCGCCCTCCCCTGGACGCTCCGAACATTCTGCTCATCAAATTCATCAATACGCTCCTTTCCCGCGCCTTAGCAAAAGGCGCATGCCCTATATTCCAGGCGGGCGGCCCGGGTTTTTACGGGCAGAAGAAATAAGGCGGTACGCACAGGCCCATGACTGGCAGCCGTGTGCGCGCCGCCTTAAACTTGAACAGGTTTATCCTGATCTGCCCGGCAGCGGGGAACCGTATCCAAACCGGTGCGTTTGGCAGTGCCCGTTTGGCGCAGTTCCTCAGCGTGTTAAGTATATCAGGCCCAAAAGGGGAACAAAAGCTCAAAACAGGAGCGGGATTGCGGCATAAAAAAGGCAAGCGCCCTAAAGTGAACATTTTTCAGTACACGGGGACAATGGATGGGATTCCCGTGGCGGCAACGAAACCGCGGCCCAAAAGCAGGGTATGGAACTTGGTCTTAAATGTAAACATTTCTTGTAAATCCAATGGCACATATACTGCTATGAGCGAATTAATGATAAAATCAATATTATATTAATGTTAACTAATTGATTCTCAATCGAATTAGACCGCATGGTGGTATAATAAAATGATATTTTAAGGGAGGAGCGGCGGAATGGAAAACAGGCGCATAATTTTAAAGGCCGACAAGATCGCAAAAACGTACGCCGGAGGAACAAGCCTTGAGGCAAAGGCGCTGAAACCTTCGGATCTCGACATTGAAGAAGGGGTGTTTTACGCCATAATCGGGCGAAGCGGCTCGGGCAAATCAACGCTTCTGCACATTCTGGGCGGCCTGGACAGGCCGACCGAGGGCAAGCTTTATCTTGAGGGACAAAGCGTGTTTGAACTCAAGGATAAGGAGCTGGCGGCGCTTAGGCGCAGGCGCATCGGGTTTGTGTTCCAGGCTTATAACCTTTTGGGAGAGCATACCGCTCTGGAAAACATACTTATGCCGGTTCACCTGGACGGACGCAAGGTTGATGAAGAGCATTTTAACGAGGTCATCGACGCGTTGGACATCCGCGGCAAGCTTAACAATTACCCGGACGAACTCTCCGGAGGCGAACAGCAGAGGGTAGCGATTGCAAGGGCGCTGATAAGCAAGCCGGCCATCGTGCTGGCCGACGAGCCTACCGGAAACCTTGACCCGAAGACGGGAGACGAGGTATTGAAGCTGTTAAAGGCCATCGCGCATAAGTTCAACCAAACCGTAATCCTTGTAACGCACGACATGGAGATAGCGAGAATGGCGGATAAGGTGATACGTCTGGGCGACGGGCATATAGAGAATATTACGGATAAATAATGGCAATTCAATAGCAAATGATTGACATAGCGGCCAAACGCCTTAAAAACTAAGGGGTTTGGCCGCGTGTCGTAAAAACAGGATTTGTTTACAAGTATGTATATGAATATAAATTTCTGCTTGAACACATATCTCAAAAGAGGTATAATTATGGCATACGCGATATATGCATATTTAATATGCGGCATCACAATAGGGGAATGGAACGAATGATGAGGCGGTTAGTAAAGCTGATTCTGCTTGTTGCGGTTGCAGCGCTGGCATATACTGCCAACGCCATGATACAGGCATGGTATGAAGCTGTATATAACCTTAACGCGGAAATCCGCTTCAGGCACACGCTTTTCACAAGGCTGGATTATAGCTCAAAAGCAAACTGCGGTATACCGTATATTTCGTATGACCTTTGGAACTACAAGGCGTATCCTTGGAGTTCGTCGGGCATGCCCATTTCTCTGCCAGTTGTTTATAATAATCGATCAGGACATCACCTTGCGCCTTGCTGATATGGTAAACAAGAGCGCAAGGTGAGCTTGTCTTAGGGAGTTCCCGTCGGGTAGGCTTTGTCTTACTCGGGAATTTCCGCCCACCAATGATGGTACCCGCTTCCGCGCGGCGCTCACCGGCCGCCAGGAAGCGTTGGATATCATAAAAAACGCTTTAAGAGGAGGAAAATTCATGAAGCGAATCCTAAGTGTAGCTCTTGCTTTGCTTTTGGTTCTTGGCCTGCTTCCAGTTGCAAACGCGGCTGAGCTGTCCGAGTTCGGAAAGATTAAAGAGCAAGAGTACGTGTCGGGTGGAGAGCGCGGAAACGTGTCTTCCACTAACAAAAATGACATGAAAAACGGAAAGCTCTTTGATGCCGCTCCAGACGTAGACGTCGAGGAGCCCAAAGACACGGATATCGTGTCCATAATCGTAGAGCTGGACGGCGAACCGGCAATGGCCGTTTCCGAGTCCGTTAAATCTGCCTCCGCAGCAGAAGCCAAACTGCTGGAAAAACAGAATCTCTTGCAGGCGGAGATAGAGAACGCTCTCGGCGTAAAGCTTGATGTAAAGCATAATTATACGCTGCTTTACAACGGCTTCTCTTTCGAAGGCGAGTACAGCCTGGTAAAGAAGATCAGGGATCTTGGCGTTAACGTCTATGTTTCCCCTGAATTTGAGGTTCCCAAGATGCATACCAGCGTCGGCCTCATCGGCGCTGACATAGCGTGGGATTATGGATACACAGGCGAAGGACAGACCGTTGCCATCATCGACACGGGCATCCGCCTGACCCATGAAGCCTTCAGCGTGGTTCCCGAGAACATCGCATGGACTCAGGAAACCCTGCAGGCGCTGGTCAGCGCCGCTGGCAGCAACCTCAATGCCGGCAATAATGTATCCCAGCTCTATAAGAGCGGCAAGATTCCATTTGCCTATAACTATTATTCAAACAACTACAACCCGGGCCACGGTTCGAGCGACCACGGCAGCCATGTAGCCGGTATAGCCGCCGGTAACAACGGCTCCGATTTCAAGGGCGTCGCTCCTGACGCTCAGCTGGTTGTAATGCAGGTCTTCACTCCGATGGGCGGCGCCTACTGGAGCGAAATCCTCGCGGCCCTCGAAGACTGCGCGTACCTCGGCGTAGGCGCTGCGAACATGAGCCTTGGCTCATCCTGCGGATTCACCGATTACAACGGCGATTCAACCTACGAGCGCGTTCTCGGCCTCGTGGCTGACGCGGGCGTTAACCTGTCCGTTGCGGCCGGCAACGATGGAGCTACCTATGAAGGAAACCATTGGGAAGGCCGTCAGCTCGCATCCAACCCCGACTACGGCGTAGTAGGTTCACCCGCAACCTTCCCCGAGTCCCTGTGCGTTGCCGCCTCAAATAACCTTGGCGGTTCAGAAGGCGTTGTTGAAGCCTACGGCGAGAGCTTTGCCTATAACGACAGGTCGGGCGATCCCGCGGTTGCGTTCTCAACGCTCAACGGCGAACAGGAATACGTAGTGGTTCCGGGCCTTGGCAATCCGTCAGACTTTACGGGAATTGACGTCACCGGAAAAATCGCGCTTATAGTACGCGGTGAGATCAACTTCTCCGATAAGGTAGCCAATGCTTACCAGGCAGGCGCGATCGGCGTTATCATTTACAATAACGAGGCCGGCGTTATCAACATGGCTGTTGATAATTACTTTGTGCCCGCTGTTTCAATCACGCAGGTAGCTGGTCAGCACCTCGTAAACAACGCCACCAACGGTATCGGTACGCTTACGGTAAGCGGAATGGACGCGACCGGAACGCCGACTGCGTTCTCAAGCCGCGGTACCACCGCCGACCTGAAGATCAAGCCTGAAATCATGGCTCCTGGCGCAAACATCAACTCGGTTGATGGATTCACCAGCAACAGCTCATACAAACTGAGCGATGGCACCTCAATGGCAGCTCCGCACGTAGCTGGCGGTATGGCTATTGTACAGGAATACGTAGACGAGATGTTCCCGAATGCTGATGAAAGCAGAAAGATGGAACTCGTTGACGCCATCCTCATGAGCACGGCGATCCCGCGCGTTGATGGAAACGGCAATCCGTTCGTAGTGCGCGAACAGGGCGCCGGCATGATGAACCTGGGCAACGCCCTCACGACGACCGCTTACCTCTCAGTTTCGGACAACGTACGTCCCAAGCTGGAAGTTGGCAGCAGTGAAAACGGCGTGTTCGAGCTCAACTTTACCGTCAATAACTTTGGCGATACAGCGCTCACTTACACAATTAATCCGATCGTTATCACCGAGACCCCAAAGGTACTTGGTGAGTACGGCGGTGAAACGGTTTATTACATCGACGGCACACCCTATGCGCTCAACGATGTAGTAGAACTTGATATGCCTGAGTCCGTTACAGTACCTGCCGGCGGAACCGCTGACGTAAGCGTAACTGTAACCCTCACGGATGCAGCCAAAACATTCTTTGCCGATCATTTCGACGCTGGAATGTTTGTTGAAGGCTTTGTAGAGCTTGAAGGCGTAGCCGATGGTGAGGGCGCTATTCCTTCCACTCTGAACATCCCGTTCCTCGGCTTCTATGGCGATTGGAATCATCCGGCCATGATCGAAGAGGGCGCTTACTACTATCAGGATGAACCCACCTACAGCCAGGTTCGTGAGAACCTTATCGGCTATAAGGCTGGCAGCCAGATCCAGGGCCTTGGCATCAACCCGTACGTTGATATGACCGAAGCGCAGTTCCTGGCAGACCGCGGCGCGGTTTCCCCGAACGGCGACGGCTGGTTTGAGTCGATAAACGTAGCGTATATCAACCTGATGAGGAATGCCTCTTATGCGGAATACGCGGTTGAAATCAATGGCAGCAGCACGGTCCTTTCACGCGGCACGTACGTGAAGAAGGGCCATATGCCCGATGGCGATCCCTATCAGCAGATGGGCTATAACTACATGTCCTTCCCGACATGGAACGCATCAGCCCTTACCGAAGGTCAGTCCGCTGTTATCAAGATCCGCGCGGATCTCGCTAACGAGGGCTACACCACCGAAGCGAACGCCAACGGCGTTTGGGAAGTTCCTGTAACTAAGGATCTTACCGCTCCGGAAATCGTAAGCGTTGAAGTGATTGAAGGCGGCATCCGCATCACCTTCACCGACGCTCACTATGTCGCTTATGCAAAGGTATACGGCAATAATGACGTTTACTATGATAACGGCATCTTTGAAAATGAGCGCGGCGCAAACACCACCATCGATGTTATGACTACCGAACCCCAAGTTGTCCTCTTCCTTGGCGACTATGCGGCTAACGAATCGGAGTATACCATCAACACCGCTACCGGCGAATATGAAGGCGGCGGACAGATAGATCCTCCTGGCCCCGTTGAGACGATTCTCTATGAGTGGGGCTTCGAAGACATCAGCGAAGTTGCCGAATGGCTCACCGCCGATGCCGACGGAGACGGCCAGGAATGGACGCTGTTCCGCGATGCATCAGGTGAAATACCCTATGAAGGAACGGGCTTCCTCGGTTCATATTCCTATCTTAACAACGTTGGACCGCTCACTCCTGACAACTGGACGATTACCCAAAACCTGACGCTGCCCGACGATGCGGATGAAATTTCGCTCAAGTACTTTATACGCGGCGTTGACGATACGTATTTTGCCGAGAACTACAGCGTATATGTAGGACCCGCGAACCCGTCCAACACCGGACAGTTCACAAGGTTATTCGGCGAAACCATCGCTACGGCTGGTTGGAATGAGAAGGTTGTCGACCTGAGCGCTTACGCGGGACAGACGATAACGATCGCCTTCCGTCACCACGGCTGCACGGATCAGTACACGCTTGCACTCGATAACATGTCAATCGTATCGACTACAGGCGACGAACCGCCGGTAACGCCGACGCCTCCGGTACCCAGTGAGCTGGACGAAGCCCTTAACGTAGAAGGTGGAGAACTGTTATTCGTTAATGACGCTGTTAATCCATGGATTGTGGATGACATCGATGATAGATTATCAGCAGTTACCAATATACAAGGTCAGGGTGATGGTTCTACAACAATTTCAACCAGGGTTGAAATGGCTGCTGGAGAGGAATTGACGTTTGATTGGAAGATAAGCTCGGAAATAAGTTACGACTATCTGATATTCAAAGTAGACGGCAGACAGATAGAACGGACAAGCGGATTCTGGAATTGGTCAACAGTTACATGGACCGCCCCCGATGATGGAACATATACCTTCAGCTGGACCTATTCCAAGGATTCAGGTACAGATACTGGAAGCGACTGCGGTTGGGTTGACAACGTAAGCGTTGATTACCCCACTCCTCCTACACCGCCACCGGCCGGCAGTTTCATTGAGACGAATGAAATCATACCTGGTGAAGAGTACATAATTGCTGTTGATTATCTGGGCGAGATCATGATGATGAGCAATGTGCTCGACCATGATAACAGCATCCGTCTTGTAGGTGATCCTGCTGAAGTGAGCGGCGATGCGATCATAGGCGGATACAGCGACAATCACCTGTGGACATTCTCATCAGAGACCGCAAGCACAATCCAGAGCGTAGG
>ERZ857984.1134-NODE-1134-length-24283-cov-4.856076_pt1 | contig 24283 bp, 22 predicted proteins | sample MGYA00519914_ERZ857984 | MGnify/ENA primary metagenome ERZ857984 (study PRJEB31778, sample SAMEA3449417) | human gut metagenome | biome: human gut; feature: human-associated habitat; material: faeces | place: United Kingdom | collected 2010/2012 ... | reverse complement strand
AATAGATTTCTGCCAGATTCCAAAATCAATTTTGCGCATAACTCTTGACATTACCGAAAGACAACGTTTCATCTCCGTTTTCACCGAACAGATCATCATATAGCTCGTACTTGACAAACTGTTTCGAATATCCTTCATCAACAAAAAACATGCCTTCCCTTTTTCTGACCTGCGCTGCGGCATCATCCATAGCCGTTCTCCCCTGTATATACCACCAGATGAACAGCGCCAGAGCGGCTACGGCCAATATGATGACAAATATGATAAAAACGGAAAGCGTGATTTTCTTTGCTTTTGTCATTGCGCCATCCCCCTTCCGTTGATTTTCAACAATCGTCAATTTTCATAAAGCCCATAGAAGCATAATCCCGGTTCAACGTAACGGCCCGAATTTGTCAAAGTGTCTTTGCTATAATCTTACGTTGATTTCCCGGATTTTCGGATTGTTTAAGGCATACGCCGCTCATAAAGCCATTGCGCTTCCCGTTTGCGTGGCATCGGATGCCGGTAATTCTGTTTATTCGTGCGTATACTTCTCGGGGATGGCAATGATGCGGGCGGAGAATTCGACGCTGCCGCCCGTGTTTTCGGCGGTGCCCATCAGGTTGTACACCGGCTGGAGGATCTCGCAGCCGTCGGAATACCGGTTGACGAACAGCAGCTTCGTCCGCTCGACGGTCAGCTTATCCGCCGCGCCGGAAAAATTCCGGTTCGTCGCCGACTCCAGCACGAACGCGTCCGGCTCCTTGATCTTCGCCACAGCCTCGTCCAGCGTGAGCATATCCAGCTCCCCGGTCTTTTCGTAGTCGTAGAATTTTATCTCTATTCTGCACAAACCCTCAGAATTGAAATGTAAGTCGCAGATGTCGTTCCCGATGACCCGAACGCCGTCGATCAGACGCCGGAAGGCAAGTCTTTTTGCGACGATGATATCTCCGCTGTCTCTTTTCAATTGCTGTGTAGAAGCTATGCCGACATATTCGTATTCGCCTTCGAGCAATGGCAGCGTATTTATGATTTCCCACGCTTCAGCTTCAAGTTCCGCGTCCGTCTGTGTCATTTCCGTTTCGCCGCCGCCGTTATTGCACCAATACGAAAACTGATTTCCATCGCCAATCAGTGTTGGACTTTGCGTATTATATCCGTAACCATATATACGGAATTCGTTGTTTATTATATTAATTTCGCCTTGTACACCGAGATAATCAGCCATTGTCTGAAATTCTTCGCGTGTAATGGTACGCGGCGTAATTTTATACACGGGCATCATATTAGAATAGCTTTCGATGGAGTGATTTTCGACTTTTGTCTTTCCGACGATCGTGGTCTCCATTATGTCGTATTTGTCACCCGACATTTCCGCGCCGAGGCTGATGCGTTTGTACGGTCCGCCTGCGGAGCAGGACGAGAGCAGAAGCAGTGCGATGACCGTCAGGCAAAGCCATTTTTTCATTGCAGTCCCCTCCTGAAATATCCGTCCGTTTTTACCCATCGATTTGGAACAGTATGTTCTATTATAGTGTAGGGACAATCCGCCCGAATGTCAAGCAAAAAAGTTGTAAAAACGTCCGGCCGGGCACAACACCCTGCCGGATGCGGACAGCCGTACCGGTTTCCAGGCTGCGATTACAAAGGGACCGCCATCTGTTGTGAACGGACGGCGGTCCCTTTATTTGGCTGCGTTTAGCTTCTCTTGCGGATGACCGTGACCGTCACGGCGATGACTGCCGGTACGACCGCGCCCCACACCGCTGCGCCTTTATCGAAAGTGGGCGTATCTAAGCTTTTCTTTATGCCGGCCTATTTTTTGAATAATGACCTGATAAACCATCCATATGTCTGAAAATCCAGCATGTTCGTAAAACGGCGGCCGGTGCCCTTCCTCACACCCAAAGCGGTCAGACGGTAAAGCGCGGCCTGAAACGAGGGCAGCAGCTCGCCGAAAATGCTCCCGCGGCAGCCTCGGAATTCGCCGTAACCGCACGGATACGCACAAGCGTCAATCCGTTTTTTCCAAGACGCCATCCGCCGTTTCCCGGACGACACGCTGCATAAGCTCCCGAAAAGCGGCGGTTTCCCGGATATCATCAAACGCGGGATCATTCAGCGCGTTCAGCAGCCTTGTCCGCACCGATGGCTTCCCGAAAAAGCCGTCGTCTATATCCCGAAGCAAAGGCGTCCGGAGATGCCCGCGGCCTGCGCCCGCCGAAAGCCCGCGGTCGGCCATCTCGTTCAGCAGCCGCAGCGCTTCCGACGTCTCCCCTGCCCGCAGACAGACGTCCGCCGCCTGCGCGTACAGGTCGCCGCGTTCGCGGACCTGCAAAGGCGAAGCGGCGTCCCCGTCCCGGAACACCGTCTCGATCAGGGCCAGTGCGGTAGTCAGGGTATATCTGGCATCTTCGTACTGCCCCAGCCCTGCATAGCAGCCGCCGAGCGCGGCGGCCGTATCGAGCAGCGCTTCCAAGTGAAGCAGAAAAGCATGCTGCCAGGCGGCGCTTTCCGCACGAAGTTCGTTTTGGCTATGCGCGATGTGCGCGTCCATTGCATAAGCCGTCATATCCGCCCGCACCGGAAACTGCGCGGCGTGCCCCCGCGCGGCTTCCGTATTGCCGTACGCTGCGTGCAGCAGTACCATGCTCATGTGTGCGCGCAGAATGTCTGTCGCGCTTTTGCCATAACGGATAACCAGATCCGCCAGCCGGACGCATTCCCGATAGATACGTTCTCCATTTTCACGGTCAAATTGCTCATTTTCGGGATATGCCAGTGTCAATCCGACCTCCAGGCATTGCATGAGCAAAGCCGGATGGCAGGGCCAGCGCTTCAATCCGGCCTGCAGCGTCTGATAGCACTCAAGCAGACTTTCTGTTGTTGCGGGAACGGCGATGCGGGCATACGCACTTCCGATCATTTCCTGCACTGCCTCCGCGCCATCTTGCCCGTCCATTCCGAACAAAACGTCGGTTTGCACGCCGAAGGCATTTGCCAGCGGCACAATCTGCGAGACATCGGGCATGCCGGCGTCGGTTTCCCATTTCGAAACGGCCTGGAATGTGACGCCGAGCCGCTCGGCAAGCGCTTCCTGCGTGAGCATACGTTCTTTCCGCAGTCTTTTGATAATTTGTCCCATTGTCTCCTGCATACGGTTCCCTCCCGATTGGTTTTTGGTGATAACAGAATCGCATATTTTTTACGCAAACGGAAGCGACAGAAAAGCGAATGCGGCTCAACGCAGCGTTGTATATGACAACGAAAGAAGAAGCGCGAACCTCGCTGCACAAAAAACAGCTTATTTTTCTATAAAAGCCATTCGCAAAAAAAGAGAGGAGCCTTATCAAAGGGCTCCTCCTCTCAGACAGATATTATCGTCGGCCGGCGGTTCCGTTTCTGCCGGTTCCTCGCTTAAAACACCTGCTTGTAGGTCGTGACCTGCATTGGTGCGGCGAGCCATTCGCCCAGCGCGGGACAGATTTCGGTGAAATGCGGCGTGGCGTTATGCGCTTCGACCGCCGCTTCATCCTTCCATTCCTCCAGGAAAGCGACCTCGTTCGGCGCGGAGACCGACACGTACAGACCGTAAGAGAGATTCCCCGCCTCGGCGCGCGACGCAACGACAAGACGCTCGGCAAGTTTGCGGAATTCCTCCATACAGCCGTCCCTGACGACGCCGGCTGCGGTGATGCGAATCATATGCGGTGCCTCCTTATTTGGCGCTTTTCGAACGGATATATTCGTCGATGGCGTGCGCGCTGGACTTGCCCGCGCCCATCGCAAGGATGACCGTCGCCGCGCCGGTGACGGCGTCGCCGCCCGCGAACACGCCCTCACGCGAGGTCTGCCCACTCGGCTCCTCGGCAACGATACCGCCCCATTTCTGGGTTTCCAGTCCCTTGGTGGTAGACTTGATGAGCGGGTTCGGGCTGGTGCCGATGGCCATAATGACCGCGTCCAGTTCCATGTCGAATGCACTGTCCCTGACGGGAATCGGGCGGCGCCTGCCCGACGCGTCCGGCTCGCCAAGCTCCATTTTCTCGCAGCGGATGCCGGAGACGAAGCCGTTCTCGCCGCGGAGGATCTCAATCGGGTTCGTCAGCAGGCGGAACTCGATGCCCTCCTCCTTGGCGTGCTCGACCTCCTCCGCACGCGCGGGCAGCTCGTCCGCACCGCGGCGGTAGACGATATACACCTTCGACGCGCCCAGCCGCTTCGCGCAGCGGGCCGCGTCCATCGCAACGTTGCCGCCGCCGACGACGGCCACCCGGTCCGCGTGCATAATCGGTGTTTCGCTGCCGGGCTGATAGGCTTTCATCAGATTGACACGGGTAAGGAATTCATTAGCCGAATAAACGCCCTTCAGATTCTCGCCCGGGATATTCATAAACTTAGGCAGACCGGCGCCCGACCCGATAAAGACCGCTTCAAAGCCCGATTCGAACAGTTCATCGATCGAACGCGACTTGCCGACGACGACATTGGTCTCGATCTTGACGCCGAGGCTGCGGAGCGTCTCGACCTCGCGGGAAACGATGGCCTTCGGCAGCCGGAACTCGGGGATGCCGTAGACAAGCACGCCGCCGGGCAAATGCAGCGCCTCGAACACCGTGACATCGTAACCCATCCGCGCCAGCTCGCCCGCGCAGGTCAATCCGGCAGGGCCGGAGCCGATGACCGCGACGCGATGCCCGTTGGAAACAGGTCTGACCGCTTCCGCCTTACTGTGGTTGTTATGATAATCGGCAACAAAGCGCTCCAGACGGCCTATGCCCACGCTCTCGCCCTTGATCGCACGCACGCAGTGCTTCTCGCACTGCGTCTCCTGCGGACATACGCGGCCGCAGACCGCCGGCAGCGAGGACGACTCGGCAATCACCTGATACGCGCCCTCATAGTCCTTCTCGGCAACGCGCGCGATAAACGCAGGGATGTCGATGCCGACCGGGCAGCCCTCGCGGCAGGGCTTGTTCTTGCAGTGCAGGCAGCGGGCCGCTTCGTCCAGCGCCTGCTCCTCGGTATATCCGAGGGCAACCTCATCAAAATTGCCGTTGCGCACGTCTGCGGGCTGCGCCGGCATTTCGTTTTTCTTCAAGCTCATATTCGGCATAGCTGTTATACCCCCTTGAACAGATTGCAGTGCGCCTCGCGGCGCTCGGCCTCTTGCGGCCTGTACATCGTAAGCCTGTCCATTGCCTCGTTGAAATCGACCTGATGGCCGTCGAAATCCGGCCCGTCGACGCAGGCAAATTTCATCTCGCCGCCGACGGTCAGCCGACAGCAGCCGCACATCCCGGTACCGTCAATCATAATGGGGTTCATACTGATCATCGTTTTCACGCCGAACTCCTTGGTCAGCGCGCATACGAATTTCATCATAACCAGCGGGCCGATGGCGATGACCTCGTCATACTTCTCGCCGGACTCCAGCAGCTTGCGCAGCGCGTCGGTGACAAGCCCCTTTTCGCCGTAAGAGCCGTCGTCAGTCATTACGAAATAGCGGTCGGAAACCGCTTTGAACTCGTCTTCCAAAATCAGCAGATCTCGGCTGCGAAAGCCGACAATCGTATGCACCTCGCAGCCGGAGGCAGCCAGCTTCTTGGCGACCGGATACGCGATGGCGCAGCCCACGCCGCCGCCGACGACGCAGACCCGTTTCAGCCCCTCGGTGTGCGAAGGAACGCCGAGCGGCCCGACAAAGTCGCAGACCGAATCGCCCTCCTCCAGTGTGTTGAGCACTGCGGTGGTTGCGCCCACGATCTGGAAAATGATCGTCACACTGCCTTTTTCGCGGTCAAAATCCGCCACGGTCAGCGGTATGCGTTCGCTGTCATCCAGAGGCCGCAGAATGATGAACTGACCCGGCTCGGCCTTCGCGGCCACCTCGGGAGCGAGAATCTCCATCCGCGTGACGGTCGGGTTCAATTTTTCTTTACGCAGAATCTTATACATACGGGTTCATTCCTTTCGATCAGTCGGCTTCATTATATCGCCGTACCGCCGCGAAGTCAACCGCAGCGGACATATAAATTATTTATGGAGCCATATGGCGCCGAGCCGCGAGGGCGGCAGAGTAAGGAAGGTCTTTTTGTTGCCGGTAAACGAAGTCGCCTGTTCACCGCCGTCGAGCGTCTCGGCTCTGGTGATCTGCGCTTCGAAGCCAAGCGTGACATACTTCAGCTCGTCGCTCTCCGACGCATACAGCAGCACGCATTCTTCGCCATTCTCATACAGGCGCGCCGCAAGCCCGTCGTCGCACGAGACGATGCCGTTTGTGTCGCGGAAGACAAAGCCCTCCAGCGCTGGCCGGACCTTCTTGGCCAACAGCAGTACGCTCTTCAGATACTTCCACTGCGCGGGGTCATTGAAGAAAGAGTTATCCTCCTCCAGATCGTAGACCCAGAAATAGCAGTTGTTGATATACGTGCGGTTGATCATTTCCGTCGAACGCTTACCGATATGCTCGGGCCGCATCACATTATTGCGCCGGGGATACACCATGTCCACCAGTGTCTGTTCGGGATTGGCATAACGGTACAGTTCGGGATACGCACCCGAAAAATAATAGGAAAAGGTGGAAACAAGCTGCCCGTCCACCAGGTTCCCGTATAAATCGGAACAGCCCTCGATCATAATGTTCAGCGGCCGTCCCGCTTTCGTTTGAAGCTTCCCGGCCTCCTGAAGCAGCTTTCGGTATCCCGACGTCCAGTCATACAGCCCGTGTCCGTGCCGGCGGTCGTGGCAGACACGCGGCGCCGCCATCGCAAGCTGGTCGAGATACACGCCGTCCGCACCGAGTTCGACGAGATACCGGATGGCATCCAGCAAATGCTGCTGCCAAACCTCGCTTGAAGCGCACATCGTATTAAACGCAAGCGTGTCGTCGCCGTACAGCTCGTCGTAAGGCTTACCGTCGGCCCTGATGGCGCTGCCCTCGTCGCGCAGTGTCTGCAAATGTGCGAATTTTCGGTTGCACAGCCGCGTATTGATATAGAAAGAGACAAACACGCCACGCGCATGCGCCTGATCCAGCGCACTGCACAGGTCGTCGGGACTGCCCAAGTCGGGATCGGGACGATAGTCGGGAAACCCGTTGTCAAACCCGTCGGTATGCCAGCCGGAAATCAGAAGATGATCGCCGCCCTGTTCGGAAGCCGTATCGGCAAGCAGGGGAATGTCGGCAAACGTGTGGACCACACCGCCGTTCTGGTACTTGAAATCGTAATGCGCGCAGACGGCGATGCTCTCGCCGAACCAGCCGCGGCTGCGCGGAGGATCCAGCGGCGGGCGCGAAGCCCTATAAATGTCCGCCCCCTCATACCAGCTTCCTCCGTGCAGTGCAAGGGTGATGCCGTCCATCGAGAAGTCGCCGTCGGTCTCGACCTTTTTCACAAACGAAAAATTCATCCCCGGACTCTTTTTCCCGAAGGTGGACACCGAAAGCGAGCAGATGCCGTTGGTTTTGTTCATACCGAAGTAAAGCCCGCAGTTGTCGGAATAATAATCGATCCATGGCATAGAAAGCGGGCCGGAATACAAATTGTTCAGCTCGTACAGGCCGGATGCGTTCGCGCCGGTGCAGATGCCGTCGACCAAATAGCAGTAGCGGTACTGCTGCCAGCGCCAGTAAATTTTTTTCGGCGTTTTTTCAAGATAAGCGACCGGATTGCGGATTTTCAATCCGGCGTTAAAGGGATAGACAAGCGTGTCATCCTCATAGCTTTCACCGTGGAATACGCCGTTGACGCAGGGAAAGCGGCACTCGTCAATCCGGCTCGCGCTTCGGTTCTGCACGCCGATGGAAAACTCCAGCCGTGAACTGGGCAGACAGCGGATTTCAACCGTAACGGTGATATCAAAGAAACGCACGCCGTCGGTCAGCATCGGATACACAACCGTAATGGACGAAGCGCCTTCACGCACCTCGGGCTGGAGCGCAGGTGTTTTTTTGATATCCGTATTGGAAGGCGCCGTCAATGTAATGCCGCCGATGGTCAGCGCAAAAGGGTTGGGCAGTGTATAAGATGAATTCTTGATCAGGTTGTCGCCGCTGCTTTCATCCACCAGCGACAGGAGTTCGCCGTTCTGGCTGTCAACCGCAACGGTAAGCGAACCGGCCGTTTTTTTGATTCTGCTTTTGTACATAAAGCCATCTTTCCTTTCTGAGCACATCAAAACACGTCCGTCGGCGGGTCGTATTCCGATGTGGGGATACAGGCACTTTTGCTCACTTTTTATTTTACACCATTTTTTTCAAGATTTCAACTGCAAATTATGTTTTTGCATAACTTTATCCGATGCGCGGCAATACTTCGGATAAAGACAAAAATTCCGGAAAGGCGTTGATTGTTTTATGCTGCATCACATGCTCTTCTCACGTCTGCTGGCCGCCGCAAGCGCAGTCGTTCTTACCGTCCTGTCGTTTCTCGCGCCGCCGCAGCGCATTCCCGATGACGATACGGTCGTTCGTGTAGGCTTATGCTACGGCGAGACGGGAAAAAGCAGTATCACAATGCACGCAGCAGGTGGCTTTACGCTCGGCCGTGCCGGCGCGGACGGCTGGACAGCGCTGCTGGCAGTAGAAAACGAAACGGTTATTGTCTCCCGCCTGCAAAGCCGTCCGATTACGGGAGAAGCGCGTTATGTGAACGCCGCGCCGGCAATCGAAGCAGCCGAACGGGAGGACGGTACGGTATTTTGCGAAAATGGTATTTATATGGTAGCAAAAGGCTTGTCCCCCGCCGCTTCGGAGGCAATTTTCACCGTCTCGGATGAAAACGGAAGCCTATTGTTCCTGTACGCCGGTGCGGAAGCGCTCACCCTATCGGCAGACGCAGCCATCGAATTCCCCGCTGATGAAACACTGTACAGCTACCGCGGCCGTATCGAATGCCGGCCCGACGGAGCGCAATTTTCGGTCATTAACGTCGTCGGGCTGGAGGATTACGTGAAGGGTGTTCTGCCGTGGGAAATCGGCACGAACGAAAGCGACGAAACGACGAAGGCCTTCGCCGTCCTCACCCGCACGGCGCCGTTGTCCGAAAGCAAGCCCGCGCATCTGGAGGACGGCTTCGACGTCTGCACCGGCACCTGCTGTCAAATCTACCGCGGACTGGCGCGCACCGACGAACGGCTCGAACGGCTGGCAGACGAGACCGCCGGACAGATTTTGACGTATGAGGGTCATCCCGCCGTTGTACTCTACCACACGACCAGCGGCGGCGCCACCTGCTCACTGTCCGAGGCGTGGGGCGGCGACGACCTGCCCTATCTCCGCTCTGTGGACGTAGGCGAGCCGTATACCGAGGCGCAGGACGGCGTTTGGACGGAATATCTTACAATGCGCGAGCTGACCAGTCGGCTGCGTGCCTATGGCGGCGTGTTTTCCGCGCTGACGGGAACCGTGTCCGACATTCGGGTGACGGCAACCGACTGTTACGGAAGCAGCTTCGTTACCGAACTGACCGTCACCGACAACGAAGGAAACACGGCGGTCCTGCGCTATTCCGCGCCAATCCGTCAGGCGCTCGGGCTGAAGAGCGCCAATTTTACCCTTACGCCGCTTAACCTGTACCGTCCGAACGGAAGCGTCTATCACGCCGGCGTACGCATCAACGGCAGAGGCTACGGCCACGGCGTCGGACTCAGCGGGACGGGCGCCGCTTATCTGAGCGAGTCACTCGGGTACGATTACACACGAATCCTCGCCGCCTATTTTCCCGGAACGATGCTGAAAACGCTTGCGTAGCCGACTTTTTAACATTTGGAAAATTTTTTTGATATCGATTTACAAACCGGTTTTTGTGGTGTATAATGGCTGTGAAGTTATACGAAGAATCGGGTGCGGCACCATGCAGCAGAAAAATCCAAATCGCTATATCCTATTCAGCGTCGGCGTTCTTACCGCAGCGCTGCTGCTCTCGGTTTTTCGCATGATCATAATGGTGAAGCACATGCAGATCAACACCGTCGGTATCGATTATTACCTGCAACGCAGTATGACGGTGACCGTATTCGACGTCGCCGCCGCAGTGACGTGCGCGGTCTGCGTGTTTTTTTCTGTACGGATGGGCAGAAAAGCCCGCCGCAAACTGGAATTTGACACCTCCGGCGTAATTTTCACCTCCGCATTGGTCGGCTTTATGCTGCTTTCGATGGGGCTCTATCTTTGTTACCGTTATTTTTCGACAACCGGTGTGATTTCCGTTTGGGAAATGGTTCCAATCGTACTGGCGGTCTTGGCGGCCATTCCCTTCTTTTACTATTCCTCCAAGCATGTCGTACCTGTTTCGACCCGCTGTGCGCTGCTCGCGCTGATTCCCGTGCTGCTGACCGGCGCGCGTCTGATCGTGGATTATTCGGCGCAGAAGGATTATCCCACTTCTGCTATCAGTGTCTACCATATCCTTTCCCTGGTGGCACTTTCGCTGTTCTTTCTCAACGAAGGCAAATTTGCCGTCGGCAAGGGCAGTCCGGCAGCCTATATGCTGTTCGGCTCGCTCTCGGTCGTATTGCTGCTGGTGCATGCGCTGCCCTCGATCCTGCTGTCGGCCTTCTGGGTCTTGCCGATGAACGATATGGATCTGTTTTCTGCTGTTGATATCGCCTGTGCCGCTTATATTTTGGTACGGATGGCGTCGCTGCGGCCCGCAGACGCCGAAAGCACACAATAAACCAACGAGCATCGGCCTCGCCCGAATGTCGGACGGCGGGGCCGGGTTTTTTTCGATAGCTTCCAACAAACAGAAAGGTTGTCTTGCAATGCCCTTATCCATCGCAATCGACGGGCCCGCCGCGTCGGGCAAAAGCACGCTGGCGAAAGCGCTGGCGAAAAAATACGGGTTCATCTACGTTGATACCGGTGCGCTTTACCGCACCGTCGGCCTGCATGTACAGAATCTATGCCTGTCCAGCCAAGATAAGGAAGGCATCATCGCGGCCCTGCCGGAGATACATATTGAAATGCGGCTGCAGGACGGACGCGGCGAGGTCTATCTCAACGGACGCCCGGTCGGCGACGAAATCCGCACGCCGGTCTGCTCACTCTACGCCTCCGACGTATCCAAGCTGCCGGAGGTGCGTGCCTTTCTCCTCTCCCTCCAACGCGATATCGCCGCAAAAAATAACGTGGTGATGGATGGACGGGACATCGGCACTGTCATCCTGCCGAACGCGGATGTAAAGCTCTTTATGTCCGCCGCCGTGGCGGAGCGCGCCAAACGCCGTTGGAAGGAATGGACGGAAAAGGGCGTTACGATGACCTATGAGGAAGCGCTTGAAGAGCTCAGCCGCCGCGACGAAAACGATCAAAACCGCACTGTAGCGCCGGCCGTTCCCGCACCCGACGCACTGCCGCTGGACAACACGGGGCTGACGGCGGAAGAAACCGTAGCCGCCGCCGACAGACTGATCCGCGACCAGCTCGGTGACCGTCTGCGGCAAGCCGCGACCTGCCTATGAACAAAGCCTATCGCTTTTTCAAGCTGCTGCTGAAGTATCCTTTTAAATGGCTGTACAGGACTACCGTCATCGGTGCGGAGAACGAACCGGCCGCTCCCTACATCGCCTGTGCCAATCACTCCTCCTTTGTCGACCCGTTTCTGGAGGGACTGGCGCTGCGTGAGCAGGTCTCCTATATCGCCAAGGCATCCCTGCAGCGCTTCCGAATCATTCATTGGTTTTTCAAAACCGTCGGCGTCATCCCCATCCACCGCGACGAAAGCGACGTGGCAGCCATCCGCACAAGCGTGAATGCACTGCGCGAGGGCCGTACGGTCGGTATTTATCCGCAGGGCACGCGCATCCCTTACCGCGTTCCCGAGCCCGGCGAGGCGATGGGCGGACTGGGTCTGCTGGCCACGATGTCACACTGCCCCGTTTTGCCGATCGCAATCGTGACGAAAGCGCACAAGCCCAAGCTGCTGCGCAAAACGATCATCGTCATCGGCAAGCCATTGACCGAAGAAGATTTCCGCGAGCTGGGCGAACATCCGCGCAAGCCCGAGATCGCCTCGTTCTGCTTCGCCGAAGTGGCGCGGCTGTACAAGGAGGCGTACGCAACGCTATGAATCGGATCATCGTTGCCAAGCATGCCTCGTTCTGCCCCGGCGTGCGCCGTGCCGTCACACTTCTCGAACAGGCCGCGGAAAGCGGAGGAGACGGCATCTATTGTCTGGGCGAGCTCATTCATAACCGTCAGTTCAATGACTCGGTGCGTGCCAAGGGTGTACGCATCATTACCGAAGCGGAATTGGATACCCTTCCCGCGAACGCACACGTGTTTATCCGTACGCATGGCATTGCACAGCGAACCTACGAGCGGCTGTCCGCCGGCGGTTATGCCTGTACCGATACGACCTGTCCCTATGTGCGGAAGATTCATGAAATTGTTTCGGCTGCCGCGCCGGACACAGCCGTCGTCATCCTCGGCGATGAAAAGCATCCCGAGGTCATCGGTATCCGCAGCTTTGCAGGCGGAAACGCGTATATCTGCGGCTCTGCTGCGGAGGCAATGCGGGAGCTGCCGGCACGCATCCCGTCCGACGCGCCGGTCATCGCCGTCGCACAGACCACCTTCGACGTCGGCGAATGGAAAAAATTTTGTAAATTCTTCAAAAACCTATATACAAACGCAAAAATTTTTGATACAATATGCAAAGTGACCGAAGAACGGCAGAAAGAAGTCGTTGCACTCGCACAGTCGAGCGACGGCGTGCTGATTGTCGGCGGCGCGCACAGCTCCAACACACAAAAGCTGTATGCGCTGGCTGCGGCTGTCTGCCCGACGGTCCGGCACATCGAGGATGCAGACCAACTCCTGAAAGACGATCTGGCCCGCTTCTCGGTCTGCAAGACAATTGCGATAGCTGCGGGGGCCTCAACGCCGCCGGGCATTATACAGGAGGTAAAAAAACGTATGGCAGAAAACCTTAGAGAAGAGTGCAGCTTTGAGGAGCTTCTCGAACAGTCTTTCAAAACCTTAAATACAGGGGAAAGGGTCACGGGCGTCATACTGGCGGTAAATCCCGCCGAGATCAAGGTCGATCTCGGGACGAAGCACACAGGCATCCTGCCGTATGACGAGATTACGACCGAAAGCGGCGTCGTTCTTGCCGATGAATTCCACGTCGGCGATCCGATCGAAGTGGTGTGCACGAAGTTCAACGACTCCGAGGGCACCGTCCTCCTGTCCAAAAAGCGGCTGGACGTCAGCAAGCATCTTGCGGAGATTCAGGCTGCGGTCGAAAGCGGCGAAACACTGAACGGCACCGTGAAGGAAATTACACGCGGCGGTGTGGTCGTGCAGGTCAAGACCGCGACCGTATTCGTTCCCGCCTCGCAGTGCGGCCTGCCGAAAGACGCCGACCTTTCCGAGTTAAAGAACAAGAAAGTGCCGCTGAAGATCCTCGAGTACAACGAGCAGCGCCGCCGTGCCGTCGGTTCGATTCGCAATGCGCTCCGTGCGCAGCACAAGCAGGAGGTCGAAGCATTCTACGCCACACTCGAACCGGGCCAGAAGTTCAAGGGCACCGTCCGCTCGCTGACAAGCTTCGGCGCGTTCGTCAACATAGGTCCGGTGGATGGGATGATCCACATCACCGAGTTGTCCTGGGGCCGTCTGAAGCAGCCCTCCGAGGTGCTGAAGGTCGGCCAGACGGTCGACGTGTTCATCAAAGCGGTCGACCCCGAAAAGAAACGCATTTCGCTCGGCTACAAAACCGAGGAAAACAATCCCTGGAATATTTTCCTTAAGACCTACAAGGTCGGCGACGTCATTCCGGTTACCATTGTGTCACTGATGCCGTTCGGTGCGTTTGCGGAAATCATTCCCGGTGTGGACGGTCTGATCCACAATTCGCAGATTTCGGATAAAATGATCTCCAATCCCGCTTCTGTCCTGAAGGTTGGCGATAAGGTCGAGGTGAAGATCATCGCGGTCGATGCGGAAAAGAACCGCATCAGCCTTTCCATCCGCGCTGCGGTTGATCCGGACTATGTTGCGCCCGAGCCTCCCAAAGCCAAAGAAGCGCCGGCCGAAAAGAACGAGGAAGCGCCGGCTGAGGCTGCGGAGCAGTCCGAGGAAGCGCCGGCCGAAGCGGCCGACGAAGCGTAAAACACGAAAAGCGAAGCGGCCCGCCGGCCGTCTCCGATAAGAAAGACCTGCCGTGAAGCAGCCGCTTCACGGCAGGTCTTTCGTCATCTTTGCGCCGTGCAGAACATCGACTTTGCGAAAAAACTTGGCGCCCCGAAATATGATGAAATCCCCGTATTCGCACTCCGTCCCCTTCCTTCAGAAAGCGAGCCGGCTTCGCATGTCTGCGGACATACACTCATCCGCCCCACGGCTACGACAACTTGGTACGCATCCGTTCCGGCGTTCCGAGTCAAGCCCATTTCCAGCTCTCCCGCACAACGGATGTCGAACCTGCCCACCTGCGCCTGCACCGTCCTGCCGGATTCCGGCCGCAGTCTTCCGGCCGACCGCTGAAATGCTCGACTGCCCGCCCGCCGACATACAGGTGACAGCCTCGCAAATCCGGGCTTGCCGCGAAACAAGCATATATCCCCACTCTGCATACCCTCGCAAATAAGCAGAAAGCAGCCCGGTCGCCGACTGCGGCATAGCCGATGACGCTGCCAAGATATTTTTCAGCCGAAAAACCATACCGCAAATACCGGTTTTCGGAAAACGATGACCGGCGCATCCTGCTGCCGGAGTTCTGGGATGAACGCGGCGCTCCCTTCTCTGCGGTGTTCAAAAGCGCAAAAAAGGGGCCTGCACGCCGCACACATACGGCGAAACAAGCCCCTTTTTTTATATCTGTCGCCCGCTTTGGCCGTGGCTCTACGAACGAAAACCCTGCTTCGGCAGGTCGGTGCACTCTCCGCGTCTTTGCGCTTCCAACGTCCGCACGGCAAGGTGACAAAGCAGCTTGCGGCGGGAGGCCTGCGTTCCCGAACACGGAAGGCATGCTCCAATTCGTAAATGTAGGTTTTTAACATAGAGCAGCACGAACCAAGCAGAACGAACACACTGTTAGTATATGCCGGACCGAAAACATTGATACACGCTCTTCGACAAAAATTTCCGCGCGGATGCGGTTCAGTCGTCGTCTTCGTCCTCGTCGTCCAAGTCAATTTCGCACTCGAATTCTTCTTCAAATGCAGCGACCGCCCGGTCAAATTCATCATCGTCGTCAATTGTGACCAGCAGCTCACAGCCGTCGTCGTCCGTCGTGACCTTGAGCAGAACATACTCGTCATCCTCGTTTTCAGCAGGTACGAGCGCGACATAGGTCACGTCGTCAATTTCTACGCTGCCGAGCAACTCGAAGGCGCTTTCGTTCCCGTCCTCGTCCACAAGATTGAACAGTCCATTCTCAAATTCCAGATTCTCTTCCATAAAATCCCAGCCTATCCTTTCCGAGAAGCCGAACGGTTTTCCACACCCCACGGCCTCTTCCCCATCGTTTCCAATGGCGTTTCGGTTCTCTGTGTGCACATTTTACTACAAATACGCCCGAATGTCAAGAGATTTTTCGTATCGTTTTTCGTGCGCAAATTCCGAAACGCGACATCCCGTAAAAGAAAGATGTTTTTTATATTATGTAAACTCTTGACACGCTGTACAGAAAATAGTATAATATTCGGGAAAGCGGAGGGATACAGAAATGGCGTCTATGCCCTTATTTTTTGTCACGCGGGAAAGCATACTTCAGGATCGGATCGACATCACCGGCACAGACGCGGCACATATTGTACGCGTGCTTCGGCTGCGCAAGGGAGCCAAGCTCCTCATCTCCGATATGCAGCGAAACGAATATACTGCCGCCATTACGTACGCGGACCCGCAGCGTGTAGAATGCAGAATCCTTTCGCAGCGCATTTCGGATACCGAAAGTCCTTACCGCATCACATTGTATCAGGCGTTTCCGAAAGCGGACAAACTTGATTTCGTCGTACAGAAGGCGGTCGAGTTGGGCGTTGCCGAGATTGTGCCCGTTTTGAGCGAACGCTGCGTCTCCCGCCCCGACCCCAAAGCAATGCAAAACCGTCTTGTGCGTCTGAACCGCATCGCACGCGCAGCCGCAGAGCAGTCCGGCCGCGGCGTCCTGCCTGTCGTTTCCCCACCCGTCACCTTTCTTCCAATGATTGAAGGACTGCAAAAAGCCGATTTGGGCTTTGCCTGTTATGAGGGCGAGCATGAATACAGGCTGCGGACTCTGCTGGCTGATATCCGTCCGCAGAGTTCGATCGCATTTTTCATCGGTCCGGAGGGTGGCATCGCCGAATCCGAGCTGGAGTTGCTTCGGGAACACGGTCTGCCCGCCGTATCGCTCGGCAAGCGGATTCTGCGCACCGAGACGGCCGGCCTGTTTGTTTTGTCAGCCATCAGCGCCATTCTTGAATAAAAACAAAAATTTACTTGAATCGGATGTAACGCGGCAAACCGTCATTATCCTGTATAAACGGACGGCAAAGCCGCACAGACACGACAGGCAGTTGGCTGATTCTCTCTGCTGTTTAATCTTCCCGCGCGGTTTTGATTTTACAAAAATGATTCCAATCCTTTTTCTGCATGTTTCCTTTCGCCGAAATCGATGAAACCGATTTTTGGGCATTCAAAAGGATAGCAGATACCGTCATTCTTGGCATATGGTAAAGTATATGAAATGCACAGAACGGGCAAAAGCCTTACCATATAACGAATTTCTGTTTTTATTGACGCATCGCTCGGCAGTCATAAGACAATTTCGTTCTTTTTCCACTACAAAAAAAGAAAATCTTTTATGAATTTCACGGCATTTCCCTTGAAATTGTGTGCAATTTATTGTAAAATAAGGAGTAATCGGATAAGGCGTTGAAAGCGCCCGCAACGATCGGCGGCCGGCGCGCCGCATCATTTCGGAAAGGATTGAATGAGCAATGTCAAACAAACTGTTCCAGAGCCTTATCTATCAAATGAAAGAAGAGCTTGACTGCACCGTCGGCGTAATCGACGACAAGGGCGTAATCATCGCATGCAGTCAATTGACCCGCATCGGCGAGACCGACCGGTCCGTATTCGAGACGGCTTCTTATTCCGCGAGCGCAGTCGTGCACAACGGTTGTACCTACAAGCCGTTCGGTACGCACGGGAAGGCGGAATATGTCGTCTTCGTCGAAGGGACCGGGGACGACGCCAAGCATATCGCCGGGCTGCTCTCCGTTTCCCTCACCAGCGTAAAGGCTCTGTACGACGAAAAGTACGACAAGGCGAATTTCATTAAAAATATCATTTTGGACAACATCCTTCCGAGCGATATTTATCTCAAGGCTAAGGAGTTGCATCTGGACAGCGAGGTCAACCGCGTCGTGTATCTTATCCGGTTCCACAATCACAGCAACGACGCCGTGCCGTTTGAAATCATTCAGAATATGTTCCCCGACAAGAGCCGCGACTATGTCATCAGCGTAGGCGAGAACGACATCGTACTCGTCAAGGAGCTCAAGACGGCGCAGGACTCCAAAAGCATTGAAGCCAATGCCAAAAGCATCGTTGACACCGTGTCCAGTGAATTTTACCTCAAGGTTACCGTCGGTATCGGTTCGGTGGTCAGCAGCATCAAAGAGCTTGCACACTCGTTCAAGGACGCGCAGGTCGCGCTTGAGGTCGGAAAAGTGTTTGACACCGAAAAATCGACCATCAACTACGAGAGCCTCGGCATCGCGCGCCTGATCTACCAGCTCCCCACGACGCTGTGTGAAATGTTCCTCTCCGAGGTATTCCGCCGCGGCTCGCTCGAGTCTCTCGACCGCGAAACGCTGATGACCATTCAGGCCTTTTTTGACAACAACCTGAACGTATCGGAGACAAGCCGAAAGCTGTTCGTACACCGCAACACGCTTGTCTACCGGCTGGAAAAGATCAAAAAGCTCACCGGACTTGACCTGCGCGAGTTCGACCACGCCATCACCTTCAAGGTCGCTTTAATGGTTAAGAAATATGTCATCTCCAAACCCACCATCTACTAAAAAAAACACAGTGCGCTACGATATCACATTCGAGGATGTCTGTATGATGTACCCGAACGGGAACGAAGCGCTCAAGGACGTAAACCTGACCATCCGGCAGGGTGAATTCGTTTTCATCGTCGGCCGCAGCGGCGCCGGAAAGACAACGCTGACCAAGCTGCTGATGTGTGAGGAGCGCGTTTCGTCCGGCAGGCTGCATATCGGCCCGTATAAGCTGGAGAAGCTGCCGCGCCGCCGCATTCCGTATCTGCGGCGGAAGATGGGCGTCGTGTTTCAGGACTTCCGTCTTTTCGACAACAGGACCGCTTACGAAAACATCGCCTTTGCGCTGCGCGTGACGGGAGAAAGCAAAAAGCTCATCGAAAAGCGCGTCCCCTACTTTCTCAACGTTGTCGGCCTGCGCAGCAAGGCAGACAGTTATCCGACAGAGCTGTCCGGCGGCGAGAAGCAGCGCATCGCCTATGCGCGCGCGCTTGTCAATAATCCCTATATCGTCATTGCGGACGAGCCGACGGGCAACATCGATCCGGAAATGAGCCGCGAGCTGCTGGATATGCTTGTAACCATCAACGGCTTAGGGAAAACGGTCATCGTTGTCACCCATGAAAAAGAATTGGTCGACCGCTATAAAAAGCGCGTCGTCACCATAGAGGACGGCCGCGTCATCAGCGACAGGATCGGAGGCAGTTACGTTGAAAAGGCTGAGTAACTTCTTTTATCTCGTTTCGCAGGGCGTCAAAAGCGTATTCAAAAACGCGGTGATGTCGGTCGCGTCGCTATTGACGCTGCTATGCTGCCTGCTCGTGCTCGGTTCGTTTTATATGATTATTGACAACATCGGCGAAAATGCGAAAATGACGGATAAGCTGAATCAGCTCGTCGTCACGCTTGACAAATCGCTCACCGACGAGCAGATCGAATCCGTCAAGCAAAGCGTGGACAAGCTGGATAACATCCTCTCGTGGACCTACAAATCCAAGGAAGAAGCACTGGAGGAAATGCGCAACAATGAACATGGTGTGGAAATCGTTTCCAACGTGACATACGAAAACAATCCGCTGCCGAACACAATCGAGATCACCTTCGCCGACGTCGCAAACGCAAATACGCTTGTTTACCAGCTCGAAAAGCTGGAGGGCGTGACGGAGGTATCGGACAAGCTGGAGGTTGCGCAGAACATCGACCGCGTCAAGAACGGCCTGACCATCGTCGCCGTAGTGATGATGGGCATTCTGCTGCTGGTCTCGCTGTTTGTGATTATGAACACGATCAAGCTGACGGTCTTTGCGCGACGCGAGGAAATCGACATCATGCGCTACGTCGGCTCAACGGGCTTCTTCGTCACGATGCCGTTCATCACCGAAGGGGCTTTCATCGGCCTGCTTGCCGCAGCAGCGGCTTTCGGGCTGCAATACTATATTTACACCTACGTATTTGTCGACATTTTGTCTGATTTCGATATTTTCATGAACTCATTCTGGCATTATGCGCCTCTGTTGGCCATTGCATTCGTCGCCGTCGGCCTGTTTACAGGCGTCGTTGCCTCCGGCCTCAGCGTAAAACGATATTCTCACGAGCGGTAACATACCGCGCCGCATAAACCTCGGAAAGGAACGAATACTATGAACAAAGCTCTGCCGTACAGACTGCCCGCAATGCTGGCCGCGCTCTGCCTGATGCTGGTTTGTCTGCTGACCGTCCTGCCGACGGCTGTATCGGCCGAAACCACCATCGAAGAGGACCAGCAAAAGCTCAGCGAGCTGGAAGCCCAGCGCAAGGCATACACGCAGCAGCTTGAAGCGCTTCAGGCGCAGATCAGTGCTTCTCAGAACGAGGAAAAGACGCTGCTGGCCGAAAAGAGCGAACTGGAGCAGGAAATTACGCTTCTGGACAGCTCCATTGAAACCAACGAGGCTTTGATGGAACAGTATCAGTTCCAAATCGAGAGCAATGAAATCGCACTCGTCGCGCTGGAGGATGAACTGGCCGAAGAAATGGAAATCTACGGGCAGGTGCTTTGCTATTACGCCAAATACGGTGAAGCGAGCACGTTCGAAATCCTGTTTTCGTCGAAAAGTTTTTCGGATTTTCTTACAAGACTCGACTATGTCGGCTTTATTTTAGAGTATAATAATACCATCGTCGATGACATCACGCGCACGACGCAGGATATCGAGACAGCCAAGGCGCAGAATGAAGCCTATCTTGCCGAGTGCGTAACGCTGTCGGAAGAGCTGAACGCCAGCCGCGCCACCTACGACGAGCGGACGGCAGAGCTGGAAACGCTGCTTGCAAATGTAAAAGATACGCAGCTCAGCACGCAGGCCGACCTCGAAGAACTCAAAGCGGAGGACAACCGCATTCTTCAGTCCATCCAGCAGCTTCAGGAACAGATCGACAGCAAGGAGAGCTTTACGCCCAGCGGCAGCGGCTATTCCTGGCCTTTTGCCGCGAACGTCACAAGCAGCCTGTACATATCCAGTCCGTTCGAATGGCGTACCAACCCGGTTACAAACCGTGCGGAGTTGCACAAGGGGCTGGACATCCCTGCCCCGTACGGCACACCGATCCAGGCGGTGATGGATGGTGTCGTGATTGAAAGCGGTTATTCCGCCGGCGGTTACGGAAATTATGTCATTATCTACCACGGCAACGGCATGTCCACTATGTATGCGCATTGCAGCAAGCTGCTCGTCAATACGGGTACAAAGGTGCTGCAGAACCAGGTCATCGCACGAGTCGGTTCCACCGGCCAATCGACCGGAAACCACCTCCACATCGCATTCATCAAAGGCTCTACATACTATAATCCGGCAGATTATTTACCGGCGGATATGCTCAATAAAATCAATACACGCGGCTATAATCTGCATTCGCTGACGAGCTATACGCCGTAAAGTCCGCAGAAAAATTGAATCGGAAAGGAAACGCGGACGGGAAACCGTCTGCGTTGTTATGGTTATGAAAAATCGAAAGCTAAGCCTGACAGCGGTGCTGCTGATCGTCTTTTTCGCGTGTCTGGTCACGTTTATGACCACGTTCGTGCTGCTGCGTTCTTCCTATGAGGCCAAGCTGGGCGACGATATCGTCAGTGGCGAACAGAGCGAAAGCGGCATCGATTTTGACAAGCTGCTGGAGGTGGACACATATGTGCGCGCCAACTTCATCGGCGCGGTCGATTATGAACTGGCAATGCAATATATGCTGGACGGCTATATGTACGCGCTCGGCGATAAATACTCGGTTTACCACACCGCCGAGGAAATGCAGGAGCTGATGAACGAGAGCAACGGCGATTTGGTCGGCATCGGCGTACGCGTCTTTCAGGACGACGCGACGGGCGGCATCCGCATCCTGAACGTCATGCATGATTCCCCTGCGATGGAGGCCGGATTACAGGTTGGTGATGTAATCGTCAAAGTCGACGATCTGGAAGTGACGGCGGATAACTACAATACCGCGGTCAACAATGTCGTCGGTGAAGCCGGAACGGAACTGACAGTCACGATTCTTCGGGACGGTGAAACAGCCGAGCTGACGATGACCCGCCGGCTTGTCCGCAGCGAAGCTGTTTTCTTGGAAATGCAGGGAAACAATACGGCTCTTATCCGCATCTATGAATTTACCGGCAATGCGGCGGAGGATTTCATCGCCGCAATGGAGGAAGCCAAGAGCGCCGGGGCGGAGCGCTACGTATTTGACGTGCGCAACAATCCGGGCGGCGATCTCGGCGTCATTGTCAGCATCCTCGACTATCTGCTCCCCGAGGGGCCGATCGTCCGCATTGTGGACGCTTCCGGCGAGGTGGTGCATACCTATACTTCGGACGAAAGCGACGTAGTCGCGCCGATGGTCGTTCTCATCAACGAAAACACCGCTTCCGCCGCAGAGCTGTTCACCTCTGCCCTGCTGGATTACGATAAGTGCGTGACCGTAGGACAGACGACCTACGGCAAGGGCGTAATGCAGAACATCATTACCCTGCCCGACGGATCAGGCATCCGGCTGACCACGCATTACTACAATCCGCCCTATTCCGAAAACTACAACGGCATTGGCATCCCTGCCGATTACGAGGTGCAGATGGATGCCAGCGCTATCGCCGATCCCGCGCTGGACACACAATTACAAAAAGCGCTTTCCCTGCTCACGGGTGAGGAAAGCGGCAATTAGAGCAAAAGGAGTTTTGGTATTTATGGCAAAGCAGATTTTTGTTTCCAAAGACGGTTATCTGAAGCTGCAAAACGAGCTGGAGCATTTGAAAACGGTCAAACGCGCGGAGATTGCGCAGGCAATCAAAAAAGCACGTTCGTTCGGCGACCTTTCCGAAAACAGTGAGTATGACGAGGCGAAAAACGAGCAGGCTGAAATCGAAACGAAAATCGCACAGTTGGAGGAAACGATTAAGAACGCCACCGTTCTCGACGACACACAGCTAAAAACAGACAAGGTTTCGGTCGGCAACAAGGTGCGCATCTACAACGTACTGGACGACGCCGAGCAGGAATTTTCCATCGTCGGCTCGACTGAAGCAGACCCGTTCGCCAACAAAATCTCGGACGATTCTCCGCTCGGGAAGGCGCTCATCGGTTCCCGCGAAGGCGACACGATTACGGTCGAAGCGCCGGTCGGCATCCTGAAGTATACCATCATCGAAATCGCAAAATAACGTTCACCCTGCAGGCAAAATAAAAACAAAGGAATTGCACATATGGCAGAAGAAAGAACGGCGCCCGCCGCCGAAACCGAAGAAAACCCGAGCGAAATCCTGCGCATCCGCCGCGAGAAGCTCGCCGAGCTGCGCGCAAACGGAAAGGACCCGTTTGTCATCCGCAAATACGACAAAACGCACGATTTCAAAACCATACGCGACTCGTTCGACGCTCTTGAAGGCAGTGACGTCAGCGTTGCCGGACGTATCCTCTCCCGGCGTGATATGGGCAAGGCCAATTTCATCGATCTCGTCGATGAAAGCGGCAAAATGCAAATCTATATCAAATCCGACGATATCGGCGCCGACGCGTTTGCAGAATACCGCAAATGGGATATCGGTGACATTGTCGGCGTGAAAGGCTTTGTTTTCCGCACCCGGCGGGGCGAAATCTCCATCCATACCAAGGAAATTACGCTGCTGTCGAAATCGCTCCTCCCTCTTCCCGAAAAATGGCACGGACTGAAGGATCAGGATCTGCGCTACCGCCAGCGTTACGTCGATTTGATTGTCAATCCCGAGGTGCGTGACACCTTTGTTAAGCGTTCGCGTATCATTGCCGAAATCCGCAATTATCTCAATGAGCGCGGCTTCTTGGAAGTGGAGACCCCGATTCTGCACAATATGGCCGGCGGCGCCAATGCGCGTCCCTTTATTACGCACCATAACACGTTAGGAATCGATCTGTATCTCCGCATTGCGCTCGAGCTGCATCTCAAAAGGCTGATCGTCGGCGGCTTCGAGCGTGTGTACGAACTGGGCCGCGTATTCCGCAACGAAGGTATGGATACGCGCCACAACCCTGAATTTACGCTGCTGGAGCTGTATCAGGCATATACCGATTACAATGGGATTATGGAGCTGACCGAGGACCTGATCCGCACGGTCGCGCGCCGCGTCCTCGGCACCGAAACGGTTACCTACGGCGGCGTCGAAATCGACCTGTCCAAGCCGTTTACGCGTATGTCGATGGTCGATGCAGTCAAGCAGTACGCCAGTGTGGACTTCGGAAAAATACAGTCCGACGACGAAGCGAAAGCGCTGGCAAAGGCACATCATATTGCGTACGAGGAGCGGCATAAGCGGGGTGACATCCTCAATCTGTTCTTTGAACAGTACTGCGAGGACAAACTCATCCAGCCTACTTTCATCACCAATCATCCGGTCGAAATTTCGCCGCTGGCGAAGAAGATGCCGGAGAACCCGGCGTACACCGAGCGTTTTGAGTTGTTCGTGATCGGGCGTGAGCACGCAAACGCGTTTTCCGAGCTGAACGATCCCATTGACCAGCGCGCGCGCTTCGAGGCACAGGCCGCACTCAAAGCCTGCGGCGACGAAGAGGCCAACGACGTAGACGAGGACTTCCTCACCGCGCTCGAATACGGCATGCCGCCGACGGGAGGCTTGGGCATCGGCATTGACCGACTTGTGATGCTGCTGACCGGTGAGCCGTCCATCCGTGACGTACTCTTGTTCCCGACGATGAAGCCCCTCTCGGACTAAAAACCCAAAAAAATCAGGTTTTGACAGCGTTTGCGGCGTTTTGTTAATCCAAAAAAATGTCGT
>ERZ857984.1131-NODE-1131-length-24438-cov-5.066112_pt1 | contig 24438 bp, 22 predicted proteins | sample MGYA00519914_ERZ857984 | MGnify/ENA primary metagenome ERZ857984 (study PRJEB31778, sample SAMEA3449417) | human gut metagenome | biome: human gut; feature: human-associated habitat; material: faeces | place: United Kingdom | collected 2010/2012 ... | reverse complement strand
AGCCGTGTCTACTTTTTTGCCTCTTTCAATTTGCGCAACTTATTGTACCTTATCATTATCCGATAGATAAAACCGAAGAAAAGCTGAAACAACTACTGAAAAGTGACAAAGATAAAATCTTTGTTGCTTTAATGGATAATATTGTTGTCGGATACGTTCATGCCAATGCTTATGATGTGACTTATGCTCCGCATTTAAAGAATATAATGGGAATTGCCGTTTCAAGTATCTATAAGAGAAAAGGTATAGGCAGAGCATTGCTGGCGGCAATTGAGAATTGGGCGCAAAAAGACGGTGCAATTGGCGTTCGTTTGGTTTCCGGAGCAATGAGAAGCGGCGCGCATACTTTCTATCGTCACTGCGGCTACAGCGGAGACAAGCAACAAATCCATTTCAAAAAAATGTTTTAGCCACGGATTTGTCCCCTCAGTGCCATACCGCCGTTCCCGATTCTGCAAACGCGCTTTTTTGACGTACACAGCGATTTTTTCTCAGAAAAAACAGTGGCCGCCCCTGGCCTGCGTCCATCCCAACGCAGACCTTGACGACAGACCGGCTGTATGGTATAATTGGAAAGTAAGGCTGCAAAAGATACAATTGGACGGAGGGATACTCTTGAGCGAACAAAAAACGGCAAAACCGCTGTCGGCCTGTCCCGTAGAAACGACGCTGACCCTGATCGGGGACAAATGGAAGGTGCTGATCCTGCGCGACCTGATGACGGGGACAAAGCGGTTCGGCGAGCTGAAGCGGTCGGTCGGCGGCGTATCGCAGAAGGTGCTGACGGCGCAGCTCCGCGCAATGGAGGACAGCGGCCTGCTGACCCGCACCGTTTATGCGGAAGTGCCGCCGCGCGTGGAGTACACGCTCACGGCGCTCGGGCAGAGCCTGAAGCCCATCCTCGACGCGATGCAGAGCTGGGTCGAGGGCTATAAAGCCTCGGTCGGATAAACGCGGCGGGACGTGTGCCGCAGCCGGCTGTCACACACAACCAAACAGAAAAAACGCCTTGCCGGTCTTGTGAGCCGGCAGGGCATTTTCCGATTCCGGGCGTATTCGTTGTTACAGCCCGAAGGAACGCGCCCTCGACGCGGCGCGCTCGCCGCCGAAGCAAACACCTTTACGCCTGCACAAGCGCAAAGGCCGCATTTTCTTTTATAGGTTTGTCAACGGTATGGGAATATGAGTTCGTCAGTTAGGACGCGACATTGATAACAAAGGGAGTGCAGCGCACGACCAAAGCGATCAATGTTAGGCGGATTCGAGTTCCATGCGCGTCCGAAGCGGGGGTTTTGATTTCTCGATTCTGTTTTTTCGGTATCCGAGCCTGAAAAATACACAATGCAGCCGTTTATACGCCTTTTCCAAACGGAGTTTGTATATGCTGATGTTTGGATTCCGCCGCTGATAATTGCTGCTTCGTTTCCGTTCTTCTCCAATGCCCCACGCCGAACTGCCGGCGTTAGGCATATATACTTGAAATTTCCCGAATAGCATTATGCTTTCTCTATCCCCAACGCCCGCTGTGCGGGCGTTGGGGATAGAGAAAAGACGAGCAAGAAGCTTAAAGAAAAAAAGAAGTCGGCAAAGTCACCCGCTGCCTAATCCCTTCGGCCTTTTCTCTCCTTTTATGCCCGACGTCGGCAAAGCCGGCGTAGGGCATTGGAGAAAGGCGGCGCATGATAAAATAAGTTCCGTTTTGTGCGAATCCCCGACGCCCGCATAGCGGACGAGGGGGATAGAGGAGAAATAAGCAAAAAGCTTTAAGAAATACGACGGCAAAACAACCCGCCTTTTAATCTCTTTGGCCTTTTCTCTCCTTTTATGCCCCACGTCGGCAAAGCCGACGTGGGGCATAAAAGAATAAACAACGCGGCCAAAGCCAACCAATATTCCACCCAATTCAGCGCCATCCCCTGTGTATGCTCTACGCCGGCAAAGCCGGCGTAGAGCATACACACAAACCCGCTTTTCATGCCGTCCTGAACCTGTGTGTCGTCCCGTTGCGCGGGACGATGCACGATAAAGGAAAGCGAAATTGCAGGCTTTCATATATCCCATTCTATGCCTGACGCCGGCCGCCGAGATTTTGCCGGAATGGGGATTGAAAAGGGCGGCCGGCCCTATGGGGAAATCCCGCGCAAAACGCCGCGATTCCCCGCTTTACCGGCAACGCGTTCCCGCGCCGAGCTGTCCTACTCGCCCTCGACCAGCGCGGCGAGCTGCTGCTCGGTATAGCGGTTCTCAAAAAAGGCCGCGTCACAGAGATAGGCCGTGCCGGTTCGGTGCCCGTTGACGCCGTCCTGCAGCGAAGCGTAATAACGTCCGCCGCCGAGGCACTCGAAGCCATAGGGCGACGAAAAGTGATATTTCGCCTTCACCCCGTCAAGCTGCGGGCCGACGCAATAAAGCGTCTCCTCCGGCTGATAGGGCGCGCCCTTCCCGTAGGTGGAGAACCAGAACTCCCCGCTGGATTCGTCATAATCGAGGTTCTGGATGCCGTAAACGGTGTTGCCGGTGCGGATATGGTATTCCTTTTCATACTTCCCCTCCGGCGTGCATTGCAGGAGAATCTGATTCTCGTACTTCTCGCCGGTGATCATCGCGCAGGCGACGAACATTTTCTGCGCGCCGGTGCCCGGTTCCCGGCCGAAGGCGACGCCGTCGATGCCGGAAAAACCCCGCGTATCGGCCGGCGTACCGGAAATGCGCTTGTATTCGTCGCAGATATCCATATTGATGACATTCAGCACGCGCAGGTCGGACGCGTCAAAAACATAAATTTTGAAGCATGTCCAGTCGTCCCACGCGTGACCGGGCAGCGCGTTGCCGAGATAGCTGCCGTAGATCTTCCCGCCGTAATAGTCGATGTCGCCCAGATGGCCGCCGAAAACCTCGGCCTGGCACTTGACGGTACCGGCCGGCGTCGTCTTGACCAGGCTGTCGGTAAACGAGAAATAGACAAACCCGCCGCCCGAGGTAAAGCCCTGCATATGATAGTTCTGATTGACCACCTTGATGTGTTCAAGCATGATGAAAAACCCCTTTCACAGACGCGCTCCCCGGTTCAGGCCGGGGAGCGGCATATTTTGCTATTGCAGCTTGCGGAACAGCTCGACCGTCGAGTCAATGGCATTCTGCAACTGATCCGAACGCGCCTCCAGGAAGGAAACGACGCCGCTGTTATTGACCAGGAGCTGGTTATAATACTGGATGCAATCCTCCCAGTTATAAATGTTGGCCAGATCGATAATGCGGTTGCTGAAGATGATGTCCAGCATCTCTTCGGCCTTATTGTCGTCCGCATTCAGACGCTTGAGCTTGAGCGTCGTCTCATAGTAGAGGTCCACAACCTCCTCGCTGTTATAATAGGCCATCGCCTCGAGCATAAACGTGATCTTGTCGAGGTTGCCGGACCCGGTCTTGGGCAGCGCAATACAGGTGAAGGCATAAGGGTCGATGGTACACGCGTAGTTGGTCTGCGACTCGTCATACTTCGGCAGCGGCAGCACACCGAAACGTACCGATGAATTCTGCATCGACTGGCTGTTGAGCGAGCCGATGAGGTTGGCGTAGAACAGCGCGCGCCCCTCATAGAACTGGTTATAGAACTTCGTTCCGTTCTCCCAGTCGTCCCAACGGTAATAGTTCTCAAGGTATGCCACATGGTCCTTATCGGACATCATCGAATACACCTTATTGAAGGCGGCAACATTGTGCTCGTCGAGCATAGTGACGATGGGCAGATCGTTCTCATCCTTCGAAACCATCGGTGCATTGCAGCCCAGAACCAGCTTATAGGTATCGAACGCAGCACCGATGAGGCCCCACGTATCCTCGCCGCCCTCAACGTCCATCTGGCCGTCGCCGCCGTCGACGGCAGCAGCGCGCGCCATCTCATAGAGCTTATCGACGGTCCATTTGCCGTCTTCCACAAGCGCATAAGGGTCCTCGAGCTGATTTTCCTCGATGAGGTCGCGGTTGAAGAAGAGCATACAGGTGCGTTCGTCGTCGGTCAGCAGCAGGTCACCGTTGATAAAGAAGAGCTTGCCGTCGATCGAGAAGCCCTCCACCGCCTGCTGATCCCACCACGGCTGATCGAGACGAAGATACGAACCCTCGATTGCGTTCAGATCCTCCAGGTAGCCGTTGCCGGCCAGCGCCGAAAGGCCGTTGGAGGAGATGCCCGACGCGATCACGTCATAATCAATCGAGCCGGCCATATAGTCGTTGGTCACTTTGGTGACAAACGCCTCATAAGCAGCGGTAAATCGGACGTCGATTTTACAGTTGTAGGTCTGCTCGATGAGGTTGTTGCGTTCCATAATCGCGTCGCTGACCACACCCGGCTCGTTTTCGTCCGGAATGAACTGCGAGGTGCCGAAAGCAAACCCGCCGTCCTTGTTTTCGGTTGTCGACAGGATGCGGAGCGTGAACCCGTCAAGGTTCTTTTCACCGAGTGAATCGGTAAGAATTGAGCCGGCGCCCGCCGCGCTCGTGTCCGACACAGCCGAGCTTTCGTCAGCCGTATCCCGTCCGCAGGCGGCGAGGACGCCGAGAAGGCAAGCCGCGCAGAGCAGGATGCAAAATACTTTTTTCAACACAGGGATTTAACTTCCTTTCGTTTTCCTTTCCCGTCAGGCGCCGAGCTTTCGGAAGGCCTCGATCGTGTCATCGATCCCCTTCTGCATGGCAGGCTGATGGCTCTCCATATACGATGCAATTGCGTTGGAGCCGCTGAAAATCATGCTGTTGTAGTACTGGATACAGTCATCCCAGCTAAAGATGTTCGCCAAGTCCATAATGCGGTTGCTGAAGATGATGTCCAGCATTTCTTCGGACGACTCATCCATCAGGCGCTTCGACTTGAGCGTGGTGTCATAATACAGAGGCGTGACTTCGCTTCGGTTGTAATAAGCCATCGCCTCCATCAGGAAGGTGACTTTATCCAAATCCGTATCCGCCGCCATAGCGGGCAGCGCCATACAGGTAAACCAGTAGGGGTCGATGGTGCAGGCATAGCCGTCCTGCGACTCGTCATACTTCGGCAGCGGCAGCACGCCGTAATTCACGCTGGAATCCTGCATTTTCGCTGAATTGAGCGCACAGATGTTGTCCGCCATAAAGAGCGCATTGCCCGAATAGAACTGGTCGTAGAAGGTCTCGCGGCCCGTCGAATCGTCCCAGCGATAGAACATCTCGAGGTAAGCGCAGGCGCTTCTGTCGGTCATCATCTCATAAGTCTTCATAAACGCGTCTACGTTCTTGGTGTTGAGGACGGAGATAACGGGAACGTCATCCTCATTCTTCTCAACCATCGGCGCGTCGCAGCCGAGAATAAACTTATATGTATCAAATGCAGCTCCGATGAAGCCCCAGGTGTCGCCGGTGGTCACATTCATTTCGCCGTCGCCGTTATCGACCGCGACCGCACGGGCCATCTCGTACATCCGGTCCAGCGTCCACGTGCCGTCCTTCACGAGCTGATAGGGATCGTCCAACTGGTTCTCGGCAATGAGGTCCTTATTGAAGAAAAGCATATGCGTGCGCTCGTCATCGGTATAAAGGATATCGCCGCAGACGAAATACAGCTTGTCGGTGATGGAAAGCTGCTCGACCGCCTGCTGGTCCCACCATGGCTGGTCAAGCTGAAGATTTGAATCGCCGATCGAATAAAAATCGCGCAGGTTGCCGTTGGCCGCCAGCACAGCCAGCGAAGAAAGGCCCGTGGATACGATATCATAATTGACGGTGCCCGAAAGAGAATCGTTTTTCACCCGATCCTCCACCCCGGTATGCGCTTCTACAAATTCGACGGCAATCTCACACTTGTAGGTATCGCTGAGGATATTGTTGCGTTCAAGCACAGCGTCATTGACGGGGTCAGAGTTCAGTTCGTCCGGCGCGTACTGCGCAGACGAAAAAGCCTGATCCGGCGCCGTGGCAAGGATGCGCAGCGTATAGCCGCCCAAATCGCGCTCACCGAGATGCTCGGTAAAAATCGCGCCCGCGCTCTGCGAGGTTTCCGAAACAGCGGAGGACGCTTCGTCCGGCTCCTTGGAACAGGCGAACAGCGTCCCTGACAGCAGCAGCGCCGACAGAGCGCCTGCGGCAATCCTGCTCACTTTCGTAGCTTTCATTATGAAATTACTCCTTCCTTTCCGCGCGGCAGCCATCCGTCGTCGCGGCTTTGGCCCCGTCCGCAGGACGGGCGCCTCTCCATAAATCGGTAGTCTTTATTTTATAAAATATATTCGGCTTTGTCAAGACGTTTTTGTGCGTTTCTCCGTTTTTTTGCGTGGTAAAAAAATCCCGATCCTTTCCCCTGCTTCTCACGCGTCCGTCCGTCCGTGCATAGCATGGAAAAAGAGCACACACGGCCTTCGCCGAACCGCAAAACGAAAGGAACTGATCTCTTCCATGACGCACAGCCCCGTCAAGCACTTACATTCGCTGCCCGTCCTGCTGAACAAACCGCCGCAGGCGTGGGCGGATCTCCGCGGCGATGCGCTGCATCCCGACATATACGGCATCGTCCTGTTCCACCAGACGCCCGACGGCGTAATCATCGCCACGGATGTTTCCGGCCTGCCGCACGGCCAGGGCACCTGCAGCGGACGCTTTTTCGCCTTCCATATCCACGAGGGAAGCGCCTGCCGCGGCAGTGCGACCGACCCGTTTTCCGCCGCCGGCGGGCATTTCAATCCGGCCGGATGCTCCCATCCTTACCACGCCGGAGACCTTCCGCCGCTGCTCGGCTGCGGCGGCGACGCGATGACGGTATTCCTGACCAACCGCTTCCGCTTGGACGAGGTGATCGGCAGGACAGTTGTCATCCACGAGAATGCGGACGACTTTACCACCCAGCCGGCCGGCAATGCCGGCGCGCGTATCGCCTGCGGCGTTATCGAGCGCTTTACCATTTCGCAGCAACCGCAGTTTTAGGCGCAGCAGGGGCCTCCGGCAGAAGCGCGGGGACGTTTTCGCGAAAACGTCCCCTGATGTCCAAAGCGATTCCACGCCGCAAACCTGCGGAAAGGCGTCGGAACGCCCCGCACAAGCTGCACGGATATTTCCGCAGCGGTCCGCTTACAGCCTTGCGGTGCCGAAGGTTGCGGCGGAATCGCCGTCTTGCAGTGCGCATAATCTGTCCGCAATGTGGATAAGTCGGTGGAAAAGTGGATAAGTAAATGCTGTGCGTCATAAATCGGGGCAAATCCCCCGTATCCGCGCGCCTGTTTTTTACGCTGAAAGCGGCAGGGGTGTGGATAACCCGGTGGATTCTGTGGACAGGCATCGGCAAAGCCGTGTCGGGGCAGCATATCCGCTTTTCCTTTCTCCAACGCCGCAATGCGGCGCTGTTTTTCTTCTATGCTTTGCGTTAGAAAGGTCCGTATCGGGGAATGGTACCCGTATATCGGTTTTGCCTCCCCCCTTTATCCCCATCGCCGCTTTGAGGCGATGGGGATAAAGGGGGGAGGCATGCGCGCTGCGCGAAGCCTTTATTTTTAATTCCGGCAAATCCGATTTCCCGTCACGCTTGTTTTTCTCATGCTTTCTAACAATGCGTAGTTTGTCATGCATGTTTCTATCCTGCAACACTTCCCAATAACGGCTACGACCTTCCCCCTTTCACGCCCAACGCCGCGCTGCGGCGTTGGGCGTGAGGGAAATGCGCGCCGCGGCTTTCGCTTTTTATGCATAAGCCGCGGCGACATTTTCGCCGCAGCTTATATATGACATAAAAGTTTCTCTTCGGCAATCCACTTCACGCGCAGCCTCCTTTGTTACGGGCAACGGCGGCTTCGCCGCCGTTGCCCGTAACAAAGGGAGCCGATGTGTCTCTATTCTTTCAGAATTGTCTGCCAATCGCCTTTTAACAGACTCTCTGCCCCTACGCCAAGCGCGTCCGCTATGTTTAACAGCACGTCCAATGTAAAATTATATGCCAGTCTCGGCGCTTCAATAACGCTTATCAACGATCGGCTAATCCCTGCTTTCTCCGCCAGTTCTTTCTGTGACAGCCCTTTTATTTTTCGACATGTCGAGATCATAATCCCCAATTCTTTCAGTTGCTTTTCATTTTTCTCTGTAATCTCTGTCCCCATTTTTACACCTTCTCTGTTCTTCCTTCAATTCCAATTTTGCCGTTTGTCCACTTGTAATGCCGCATATAAGTGTATCCATTTTTTACGCCCGTCGTATACGCACGTGCGTCATTTGGAGATTTTTTGGGATGGTGAAAATAGGCGTTGTATGTTTTGCGGACACAGAAAAGTTTGGGAAGCGACAATCGAGGTCGCCGCTCTCGCAAAAGAGGAAATCCAAAAGCTGGCTTCCAATGGCGTTAACGAGTTTTGGACAGGCGGAATGGGCGAGTTTGACCATATTTGCAAACATTTCGTATTGGAGCTTCGAAAATCGGAAAACCTCCAATTCAAACTCGTTTTACCTTATATCACACAGAAGGCCAATAAATACAAAGATCTTTACGGCCTAAACTACAATGAAATCATTATTCCCGATCTGCCGGATGTGCATTATAAAAGAAAAATCACACTACGCAACCGCTGGATGGTCGAGCAGTGTGACTGTATGCTTGCTTATGTATGGCGCGAAGGCGGCGGCGCCCGGCAAACCCTGCAATACGCGGCTTCCCGCAGCCGGATTCAAATCATCAACCTTGCGGACCGCATCAGCACCATACAGCGAAAATCCCCGTTTTAACGCCCCGAAACCTGTGCGCTCTGCATCTTGACAAACGACGCGGATATGATTATAATAATGAAGAAAAAAGCGGACCCACAATTAAAGAAAGGAACTTGAAAATGCCCAAAATCACAGTAGATTGGAACACGCTTTACAACTTCGTCACCGACGCCTTCGTAGCCGTCGGCGTCCCCCGCAACGACGCGGTCATCTGCGCCGACGTGCTGCTCGAGTCCGACAAGCGCGGCATCGAGAGCCATGGCGTCAACCGCTTCAAGCCCATTTACATCGACCGCATCCTCGATGGGATCCAGAAGCCGGTCACCGAGTTTGAAATCCTCCGCGAGACGCCGACGACGGCGGTCGTGGACGGCCACGACGGGATGGGACAGGTCGTCGGCTACAAGTCGATGTCAATGGCCATTGAGAAGGCAAAGAAATACGGCATGGGCATGGTCGCCGCGCGCAACTCCTGCCACTACGGCATCGCGGGTTATTACGCAACGATGGCGACGAAGGCGAACATGATCGGCATCACGGGTACCAACGCGCGTCCGTCCATCGCGCCGACCTTCGGCGTGGAGAACATGCTCGGAACCAACCCGCTGACCGTCGGTATGCCCACCGACGAGGACTTCCCGTTCGTCATCGACTGCGCGACGAGCATCACACAGCGCGGCAAGCTGGAATATTACGCGCGCATCGGCAAGTCTACCCCCGAGGGGATGGTCATCGGGCGTGACGGCCGTGCGCTGACCAACACCGAGGAAATCCTCGTCCAGCTCAACACCGGCGAGGCGGCGCTCGCGCCGCTCGGCGGCATCGGCGAGGAGCTGGCCGGCTACAAGGGCTACGGCTATGCGACGGTGGTGGAAATCCTGTCCGCAGCGCTGCAGCAGGGAAACTACCTGCGGATGCTGACCGGTATGAAGGACGGCAAGAAGGTGCCCTACCATCTCGGCCACTTCTTCATCGCCATCGACACGGAGGCGTTTATGGGCGCCGACGCGTTCAAGAAGACGGCGGGCGACATCCTGCGCGAGCTGCGCGGGTCGCAGAAGGCGCCGGGCGAGGAACGCATCTACACCGCAGGCGAAAAGGAATGGGATGTCTGGCAGTCGCGCAAGGACAGCGGCGTGCCGATCAACGAAGCCGTGCAGAAGGAATTTTCGGCCGTGCGCGACCGTTTCAAGCTCGCGTACACCTTCCCGTGGGACTAAAACGACTGCATGCAGCTTGATTTTTGCAGATATACGCCGGCGGACGCACAGAGCGTCCGCCGGTATATAAGCGGCCAGCCCTACCGCTCGTGCGACTTCACGGTCGCAGGGCTGCTGCTTTGGGCGGACTATTACGGGTACGAATTCGCCGTCCGCGACGATACGCTGTTCGTCCGCGGCCGCGCGGAGGACGGGCGCACGGCTTACCTTCTGCCGGTCGGTGCGATGACGCCGGTACAGGGCGCGGAGGTATTGCGCGCCTATTGCCGCGGGCGCGGCGAAGCGCCTCTGCTGACTTTCGTACCGCAGGAAGCCGCCGAGGCGATTGCCGCCCGCCTCCCCTGCCGTCTCGAGCAGCAGGCGGGCTGGTCAGACTACCTGTACCTGCGCGAAAAGCTGGCGACGCTGCCCGGGAACGCACTGCACCGCAAGCGCAACCGTGTCAGCAAGTTCATGCGTGAATTTCCGGATTATAGCTTCGAACGGTTAGGCAACGCAAACCTCGCTGACGCACGCGCCCTTATTGCGTCGCTCCAAACCGCCGAGAGCCTCTCGGACGAACGGCTCGCCTACGAGGCGAAGCTGATCGAAACTGCGCTGACCTGCTTTTCGGAGCTGGGTTTTTCGGGCGGGCTGCTGCGGGTCGGCGGACAGCCGGTCGCGCTGACGGTCGGAGACAGCATGGGCGACACGCTCTACGTCCACATCGAAAAGGCGTCCCGCGCGTTCGAGGGAGCTTACGAGACGGTCAACCTGCTGTTCGCTTCGTCGTTCGGCGCGGATGTCGTCTACGTCAACCGCGAGGAGGATATGGGCCTTGAAGGGCTTCGGCAGGCGAAAGAGGGCTACTGCCCCGAGCGGATGGTGCACAAATTCAACCTTGCGCTGGAATAAAATCCCGCCGCAGGGCTTGGCAAAACCGATGCAAAGCCGCCGCCCATCGCTATGGGCGGCGGTTATTGTTATTTTTCATTCCGGCTTGAATCGTTCACAAACCCATGCTATACTGCACGCAAGAGGATTTCTGCAACCGTACGGAAAGGAAGTGCCCGAACATGAACGACATCGACAGCCTCGAATACGCCGAATGGAAACGCAAAAAAATCAATCGGGACGTCCGGAACACCTTTCTCGTCATCCTGGCGCTCGTGCTCGCCCTGCTGGCGATCCTCGCAGCGATCATCGCGGACATTCATAAAGCGGGGATGAAAACCTTCGAGTACGGCATGTCCTCGTATGAAGCGGATTTCAGTGCGCACAAAGCGGATTTTGAGTTTCTTGCCGGATGGGCCTGCGGCTTTTGGGAAGAGCAGAAGGCCCGGGACGCGTCTTTGACAGGCATCGGAATGAATCAGATCCATATTTGGCTGAATTATGCGGGCAAGGACAGCGAAACGATAGAAATCCCCGGGCAGCTCCAATCTTCCCTTCAGGGCGTGATGGAGGCATTCCACACTGCGTACGGCTATTTTGTAGGCATGTATGTAAATGAGGATTATGTCGTATTTAGTGGCAACGGCTATTACGAAGTGCTCTACACCGTCGACGGCTCCAAACCCACGGCGTATTTTCAGAACCAAAAGCGATATCACAAAGATACGGATACGTACTATTGGGACTATTATATCGAAAAGCTCAAATCCCACTGGTATCAGGGGATTATATACAGCAAAGATTATGAGGAGCAATAAAACGGCGCTTCAAACTGCATAGGAAATCAAAGAAAAAGCGATATCTGCATCCCCGCGATTCCCGAGAAGTCCACGCACGAGCAGGCTTTGCAGTCCGTGACAACCGATGGATATGCCGAATCCCGCAAGGCGGGCACGGCGCACCCCGACTGCCCGCAGCCGGCAGAACGTCCGACGTCCCACGGCGTTTGCCTCCGACGGCTATGTGCGCCCAACCGGCCGGCCCGTATATATTCCGTCAAAAACGCGTCAAGCTGAAAAGACCTGCACGGTCGCAACGCCGCAGCCCCGTTACGGGCACGGCGGCGTCCTTCCGAACAAAGCTGCGCCGGCACTTTCCCGTGCCGGCGCAGCTTTTTCGCTGAAGTCCGAGCTTAGCAATACGCCTGAAAGTCCCCGCCAACCCCTTTTCCGACGGCGCCTTCAGGCGCCATGTCAAAAGTATTCGATGACAAAACGGGAGGGCACCTTTAAAAGGTGCCCTCCCGAAATGTCCCTTACGCCTCGGGCAGCACGTCGGAGAATACAAGCAGGTCGGCGGCGGCACGCTCCTGCTCGGTCAGCGGACGGAACGTCCCGTCGCTGTACAGACTGTCCTGCACCATCATCGCGACCGCGCCGCCGACGAAGCCTCTCGCCTCCCAGGCGACGACCAGGTCGCACATCTGCGGCGGATAGTCGCGTGCGATTGTCTCGGCGTTTTCCAGCGCAAAGCCGGCGAACGTCTTCTTCAGCTCGTCGCTCAGGCGCGGCAGTCGGGCGAAGAACGCCTCCCGGTCGCCCTGCACGACGACCGCGTTCACGGCGCCGGAATCGGTCAGCAGCCCGCGCCCGCGCAGACGTTCGAACTTGTCTGCGTCGGCAGGGCTATCGGTGATGGCGCCGGTGATATACTCGTACAGATATTCGAAGTCGGCCGTTCGGTTGTTCTCCCAGCCGCCGGTTCGCGATGTGAAGCGGGAATCGGCCGACCAGGACGAAACCGGATACTTTTCCGACTTCCGCCACATGCTGCCGCAGACCCACATACCGGACAGATCCACCGACGGCCGGTAATCGGGGTCGGAGACCGTCCGCTCCAGCTCGATGTTGACGATGTAATCGCCGCCGTCGGTCGGGCGGACGGAGTAGCGGGATAAATCCTTCTGCACCGGCAGCCCGCAGAGCTCAAGCACGGCGTAAAAGACTGCCGAAGCCTCCGCCAGCTCGCGGTTGCCGCCGGGGACATACATCGGCGGCGCATTTTCGAGCGCCGCGCGGACCTGCGGCACGTATTCGCGCACAAGAAGCTCCGCCGCCTCCCGCCTTTTCAGGAAAACAGCCTCCTCCTGACGACGGGAACAGGTCTCCGGCCAAAAGCGCACATAGGTCGTATAGCGGCTGCCGGACTGCCTGACGAGGAAGCCGTTCTTTTCCAGCAGGTCGATGCGGTCTTCCAGAAATACGGGGTTGACGCCCAGCTCGTCTGCGATTTCCGCCGCCGTGCGCGGCTGCCAATAGACGCTGTAGACGATGTTCAGGTTCAGCTTGTCGCCCAGATAATCATCCGGCCCGCGGTTGGGACCGGGGTCGCCGTTGTGTCCGATCGCGGCGGCAGCGACGGGCTTCAGGCCCAGCTTTCCGATTTTATGCTCCATATATATGCCCTCTTTCAATTCGCTGCGCAGCTTGTTGAGCTGCCATTTGACGGTGCCGGTCGGAAGGCCGCGCTCGGCGGCGATGACAGCGACCGGCTTATCCTCGAAGTAGTAGGCATAAGCGATTGCACGGCGCTGGCGGGTCAGATAGGCGAGCGCCTGCCGCACGCGGCGCATTTCGTCCTCCGCTTCGTCAGTCTCCAAGCCGTCGGCCGCCGGTTCGGGAATCTGATCGAGCGGAATCGCCGCGTCGCGTTTTCTGCGGCGGACATAACCCGCATACGCCCGTTCGCAGACGGTATAAATATATCCGCCGACGTTTCGGATGCCGTCGCGCGTGCGCAGCGCGCGGTAGACCTCCTCGACAATCTGCGCGCAAAGCTCCTCCGCTTCGTCGTAGCCGTAGCAGCGTTTGACGGCGAAGCCGTAGAGCTTGGGCAGGTATTCGGTGATGATCGCGTCCGCCTGTTGTTTTTCCATCTTTTCTCTCCTTTTCGAGCACTGTCGTCTATACAGTAGAGCCAAATCCGAAAAGGTTGGCTTTTTGGAAAAAAGCATACGGAATTTTTACACACATGTCTCGCGCCGATTTGGCAAGCCGAGGCGCCGACGGGACAGCAGCTCCATGCGTTCCTCTTTTTTGCCAAAAGCATAGGAAGCGCAGCAAAACGAAGGCAAAGGCCATCGCAAAATCCGAATATGCTCGTTTTTGGTACGGCTTGGAATCGCCGTAAAAAACTTCGGAAAAAACGTACAGGAGGTACCCTTTTTCAAAAAGGGTACCTCTCGGAAAAACTTTATTCTCCGCTTGAAATACACGGGGACGCGCCGTGCCGTATCGCTTATTTCCGTTTTGCATGTCCGATACGCTCGCCCTGCCGGACGCGCGTTTCCACACCATCGGCGGTGTTCCGCACGACATCCGGCCGCAGTTCGGCTGCGCCTTTTTGCAGCAGCAGCACGATCGTCGAGCCGCCGTACTCGAAATAACCCTTCTCCTGCCCGCGCGCAAAGCGGCCGTGCGTCTGCACGTTGCAGATGCGGCCGACGAGCATCGCGCCGACTTCAACCTGTACCGCGTACCCGAACGAGCGGGTGCGCAGCGGCGTGACGGCGCGGGAATTCTCCTTATAAATATCATACCGTCCAAGCGCAACAGGGTTGACCGTGTGCAGCACGCCGGGGATGTACCGTCCCCCGGGAAGGAGCACGCCGTCGTCGAAAAAGCAGTAGCGATGATAGTCGCCCACCGTCAGGCGGAAAATCAGGCATGTCCCGCCGCGGAAAGCACGCGCCTGTACGCGGTCACGCAGCAGCGTGGCGACCGAATAAGGCGTCCCCTTGATGAAAAACACGCTCCTGTCATCGATCGTATAGGCGCTCAGACGTGCATCGGCCGGAGCAATGAGCGCACGGGGATCAGGATCGAACGGACGTCGGCCCGGCTTGACCTTACGGGTAAAGAAATCATTGAAGCTGCGGTAATCCCGCGCCTCGTAGTCCCGCATATCAATCTTATTCCTGCGGACAAAGCCCGCAATCATTCCTTTTGACAGCGGCGAGGACATATACAGGCCCGCAAGCTGTGAAACCGCCGGCTGCGTCAATACCGACAGACACATACGGCCGGGCAGCGTGCGGTAGAGGAAGGAAAGACTGCCGGCGGGCTGCTCCGCCGTCTCCCGGCCCTCTCCGTCCCGCGTGTACAGCAAGGCTTGTTTTTCCATCCGATTCTCCTTTGCCATTGAATCCCGAAAACATCCTTTCGCTTGAAATCAGGCGGCAAGCACCGCGGCTTCTGTACCGCCGCATCGGAAAAGCCGAAGTCCGGCGGTGGCCGCGAGCCGCAGTTTATACCAACATTAGAGCTACATCCCGCCCGTCTTTTCGGCATATCTGCGGCGCATCACGACTGCGGCATATTTCCCGATCGCGCACACGCTTGAAATGACCAGGCAGAGGTAATAGCTCACACCGCGCGTCATCAGCATCGCCGATGCCGCCAGTTCACTGCCGAATAAATTGTTGTACATCATAATCATCGCCAGCTCGTTTGCGCCCATGCCCCCGGGCAGCGGCAGCGAATCGACCGCCATTGCAATAACCGCCTGCACAGCGATGAAATAAAACGGATTCAATCCCATTTCGACGAACCCAAGCGACAGATAAATAAAATAGGGAACAAGGAAAAAGGCCACACGCTGCACCAATACCAGCAAAAAGCATTTTGCAAGCAGCGTCTTATGCGCCTTTACATGAGCGGCGGCCTCCTGATATTCGGCAAGCGACATCGCAAAATCGACAGTCTTCTTTTCGGGGTCCTTGACAAGCCGCAGACGTCCCAGCAGACGGATGAGCGCGCCGCCGATGCGTTTGGTGATGCGCGGCCGGAACATCGACAGCAGGCAGGCCGCCAGCATCAGTGCGTTGATGACCGCGCCGAAAACCAGCAGCGCCGCAAACACACCGCCGCCGCCCTGCCGCACCAGCCCGGGACAGCAAACCAGTCCCGCAACGGTAAAAAGAATCAGCACGACCTTGTACAGCACGGTGTGCACCAACGGCGCCAGCACGGCTTTTGACATCGGCACGCCGTCCTTTTCCATATGATAAATGACCATCGGCTGCCCGCCGGTCGACGACGGCGTAATGGCCGAATAATAAAAATCGATGCAGCCGTAGCCCGTACAGCGCAGAAGCCCTGTACGGTACCCGAATGAACGGAGAAAAAGCTGCATAACACCCCCGTAGCAGAGCAGATACACCGGCACCATCATCACCGCCACAGCCAGCGGTCCGCCGGAGGCGCTTTGAATGATGCCCCAAATCTCCGCGAATTCAAAATGATGAAACAGAAGATAAAACGTCAGCCCCATCAGCAGAAACAGCAAAAGCAGACTGACAATATATTTTCTATTGGCTTTCAAGGCGCGCCTCTCCCCTTTCGTGCCTGTTATGGAGCCTGCATTATTATACCCGTTTTTTTCCGACTTGTCAACGCTCACTTTTGTCGAAAGGCGCTGTCCGAATTTGCCGGTCGGGCATATGCTGAAACAGAGGGGGATGCGCGGGTTCGTCCCGCGCTGTCTTTACACCATAAGCGAGCATACACCACGAAAGGAACGATCTTCCCATGACGGAATTCAATAACGGCGAGGAAGCCTGCTTTCTCAACGATTTCCTATGCCAGATCAACGGCGGCTCGGGCGTGTTCCCGGCACAGACGCCGCTGGCAATGGCCTATGTGCCGTATCAGGAGTTCGAGGATCTCTATGATGCGTCCGCTGCGCTCGAGAACGGCACGCTGTTCAAAAACCTCAATTTCCCGTTTGAGCGAGGTGCACGATAATGAACGTGAATAAGGAAACGATGCTCAGACGCTTACAGGCAGCCGACTTCGTCCTGCACGAAACCGTGCTTTATCTTGACGGACATCCGACCAACCAGAAGGCGCTGGAGTTCTTCCGCAAAGCAAAAGCCGCCTACGACGAGCTGCTCGCCGAATTTCAGGAGGCATTCGGCCCGCAGACGGCCTATGCCGCCGACGGCAGCAATCCTTGGGAATGGGTACAGGGAAGCTGGCCGTGGCAGAACGATATGCCGGACGGCGGAAGGAGGTAAACGCATATGTGGGCTTATGAAAAAAAGCTGCAATATCCGGTAAACATCAAGAATCCCAACCCCGCGCTGGCCAAGCTGATCATCACCCAGCTCGGCGGACCGGACGGCGAGCTGGGCGCCTCTCTGCGATATCTTTCGCAGCGTTACGCGATGCCTTACAGCGAAGTCGTCGGCATTCTGACCGACATCGGCACCGAGGAGCTGGCGCACATGGAAATGATCAGCGCAATTGTCTACCAGCTCACGCGCAACCTTACTCCGGCGCAGATCAAGGAAGCAGGTTTTGACACCTACTTTGTCGACCATACGACCGGCATCTACCCGATCGCGGCATCCGGGCAGGCGTTTTCGGCGTTGACCTTCCAATCCACCGGCGACCCGCTCGCCGATCTGCACGAGGATCTCGCAGCAGAGCAAAAGGCGCGGCTGACCTATGACAACATCCTGCGCTTTACCGATGACGCCGACGTACGCGACCCGATCCGCTTCCTGCGCGCGCGGGAAATCACGCACTTCCAGCGCTTCGGTGATGGATTGCGGATCGTTCAGGACAATCTGGACGCGAAAAACTTCTATGCATACAACCCCGCCTTCGACAAAGGCTGAGCACACGTTCGTGCAAAAAACACCCCGCAGCTAATGGCAGAGGAGCATAAAGAAGTATTGCGAAAATACTAACCTATGCCAAGTGAACGGGAAATATGAAACCTCTATGTGAATGGACGAACCATTTGCATAGAGGTTTTCTTTTGCTTCTTAAAATTTTTCAGCGTCCGCAGGACGCGCAGCCGTCACCGAATGGGGACGATCTTGGGGGCTTGGGGGAATCCCTCAACAAGCATTTTGGCCGGTGCAATCCGGCCAAAATCGCAAAACATGTATATGTTTGCATTGCTTGCCAATCTGTAATCTCACAGCTTTTGAATTTTTTTAGTTCGCCTATATTCCAGAGGGTTCATCTGAAATTGTTGACGGAATACTTCGGCAAACTTCCCTTGTTTTGTATATCCAATTTGTGAAGCGATTTCAGATATGGATAGCAGACGCAAAACCGAAGGACGTCCCTATGCGAAAACCAGATAAGGCGTTTCGCAGTGATGACTTCTATATTGGCGACGCTCAGCGGCAGGTCATGCAGAAATACGCCTTCGTCATGAAGGACGGCAATCGTTTCCAGATGGAAACGTCCATCAACGACTCCCTTATGGTCGTTTGCAACGATGATTTCTATGTCTGCCCACATTGCGGTTATGCTGAAAGCACCATGGAAAACATGGAAGTGGCTGGGTTTAATTCCCACCAGAAAACCCTGGAGAAGAAACACATTACTCCATGGGGAAAAAACTGCGAAGTCAAACTGGTCAAAAATAAGCTCTGTCATGTTTTCAAGACGGATGTTGTGCGATTGGTTTTCTCGACACCACAGGCCGGCAATCAAGAAGTTATGCTGTCTGTCATGTATGCGCTATTAGAAGCTCTGTCTTCCGTCATGGATATTGAGAGAAACGATATTAAGGGCTGCCTCCACAAGATCGTATATGACAACAAGCTGATTTATGCCATCGTTCTTTACGACGCTGTTGCGGGTGGTGCTGGCCATGTAAGAAGACTCGTTACTGAGGATGGCCGCTGTTTCCGACAAGTGGTTGAGAAGGCTATTGCTATCACAAAAGGATGCAATTGCTCGCCTTCGTGCTATAGCTGCCTTAGAAACTATTACAACCAGAAAATACATGACCTTCTTAACCGCAAGTATGCTTATGATTTTCTGGAGAACTACTATGGCGAGTTAGAACCAATAACTAATGAAGAATTTGAAAACGGCGAGTTGTATAACGTATAAATAGTGCCATAAATAAACACGATAAAGCGTTCCAACTTGACCGTCATCAGTGCTGCTTGCATTAAGAAATGTATCAATCGCTTGACTTTGCTGCCCATTTAAGCAGATCAGTTGCGCATTAGCATTAAATTGTGGAGGGGCTGCCATACAAATGACGTGTGGCAGCCCCATTGCTCTTTTGATATCCTTTTGCAGAAAACCACCTTGACAAATCTCGTCTCAGAAAGCCCTGCTGAGCAAATACGCCGCCGATCATGGATTTCGGAACACCCGGTTCTTCGTGGACGATGGCTTCTCAGGAACCAGCTTTCAAAGGCCGGGGTTCCAGGAGATGATGCGATATGTGGAGGATTACAGCGTATCCGCTGTAATTGTCAAAGACCTGTCCCGGCTGGGCAGGGAGTATTCCTACATGGGGCGATTGCAGGATTTCATCTTCCCTGCCTATGACGTCCGCTTTATCGCCATCAACGACGATGTGGACAGCGCCAAAGGGGAAAATGATTTTGCGGTGTTCAAAAATGTATTCAACGACTACTACGCCAAGGATACCAGCAAGAAAATCCGGGCAGTGGTTAAGATGCGGGGCGAAGCCGGGGAGCATATCGCCAGCAATCCGCCCTATGGGTACATAAAAGACCCGCAGGACAAAAAGAAATGGATTGTAGACGAAGAAGCGGCAAAGGTGGTGCAGCGTATCTTCAACCTCTGCATTGCCGGAAAAGGCCCCATGCAGATTGCAAAAACCCTCACAGCCGACAGGGTGCTGACCGTCACCGCCTATCACGCCAGGCAAAAGGGCTGGGTCATGCCGGAGAACCTATACCGTTGGAATACCAACGCCGTGCTTAGAATTTTGGAGCGGCGGGAGTACACGGGCTGTACCGTAAACTTCAAGACTTATACCAAGTCCCTGAAATTCAAAAAGCGGATGGAAAACCCGGTTGAGAACCAGCGAGTTTTTGAGGACACACAGCCCGCCATCATTGATAAGGGACAGTGGGAACGGGTACAGGAACTTCGGAAGAACAAACGCAGGCCGACAAAAACAGGAAGAACCAGCATGTTCTCCGGCCTGCTCTACTGCGCCGACTGCGGGGCCAAGCTGTATTTCTGCACCTGCAATACCTACAAAGATGACAGCCAGAATCATTTTGTCTGCTCCAATTACAAGAGCAACACCGGCTCCTGCAAAATCCACTATATCCGGGAACAGGTGCTTTACCGGATTGTGCTGGAAACCATACGGCAGACATTGAGTTATGTCCGTATGTTCCGGAAGGATTTCAAGCTGGAAATGCTGGCGCAGGACGAGGAAAGCCGCAAGGCCGAACTGGCAGAAAAACAGAAAGCCCTCTCCGGGGCGAAAAAACGGATGGAGGACTTGGACCGGATTATCCAGCATATCTATGAGGACAATGTGCTGGGCAAGCTGTCTGACAGCCGGTACCTAAAATTATCCCGCCAATATGAGAAGGAGCAGGCAGAGATTGAGCAGCTTGCCGCCGTACTGGAACGGGAAATTGAAACACAGGCCGGGCAGGTTTCCGATGTGAACGAGTTTCTGAAGCTGGTGGACAAGTACCTGGATATTCCGGAACTCGACGCCGCCATCCTCAATGAGCTTGTGAGCAGGATCGTGGTGCACAGCCCGGTAAGGGAGAACGGAAGGAAGCAGGTGCGAATCGACCTGCATTTCACCTATGTGGGGCAAATCCGCATCCCCTTGAAGATTGGAAGGGAGTCCCTAAATGAATCGGAACCGGCGTGACCTAACACGCCGGTTCCTACCAAAATTCTTTTTACTTCCTTATGGGACGTTGCCTAAGGCTAAGGGGTGTTTTTATATCTCTTTTATTCCTTCTTCACGTCGTCGATAGACGCGGAGATGGTATGGTCGATGGGCGCCCATTCCACCTTGCGGAAAATGGCTGCGATGGCAATGGGAATATATGTGAGCATAAACAGCGGAAAGGTAAATACATATAAAATCTTTTTCCGCGTCGTAGTGTGGATATTGTCCCACTCCGTCAGCGTGGTAATCAGCCCCACAACAAGCAGGAAGCCGTAGACCATCACGATATATCCCACCATCGAAAGCATAGACAGCAGTACCTCGTGCCCGTCACGTGCAACGAAGATCGAATGAATGAACCGCGATACGTTGCAGATGATGCTCAGCAGCGTAATAAAAATGGCGGGGAAAATCGTCATCAGCATATCAAAGCAGCCAAACGACAGCTTGAGAACCGTACCCTTGACCAGCTTGAAGCCGTACTTGCCCAATACCTGATAGAAGCCTTTCGCCCAGCGCATCCGCTGCCGCCACGACTGGCGGAAGGTGATCGGCTGCTCATCATAAAGCATCGCGCCGGCACAATACCCGATTTTCTTGCCCTGAATGACTGAATCGACCGAAAATTCCACGTCTTCGGTGAGCAGGTGGTGCTTCCATCCCCCGTTTTCCTCTACCAGCTTGCGGGAAAGCAAAAAGCCCGTACCCGAGATGGCGCAGGAGGTGTTCAGCTCCAGCCGTGCGTTGTTCAGATACTTCGCTTCACGCAAGAACCAGAGAGAATAGCCGGCCGAAATCCAGTTCGTGCCGTAATTTTTGGAATTGCGGTAGCTCGTGATCGCCTCGAAGCCAAGTCCGAAGGTCTTGTTCATCTCGGCAATGTACTCGCGGTCGATAAGATTATCGGCGTCGAAAACGATAAACGCATCGCTGTCGTCATCCGACGAAAGAATCTTCTTGAACATATAGTCCAGTGCGTAGCCCTTGCCGACGAGATTGCGGTTCGTCCTCTCAAACACGGTCGCACCGGCCTCCCGCGCGACCTCGGCGGTGTTGTCGGTACAGTTATCGGCACAGACATAGATGCGGATAAGCTCCGCCGGGTATGTCTGCGCGTGGATACTCTCGATAAGCTGGCCGATGACCGCCGACTCGTTGCGTGCGGAGATGACCACCGCGATCTTATGCAGAACGGGATTGCGGTTGATAAAACGCTCGCTGAGACTGCGCTTGAACAGAAGCATATAGACCATATAGAAAATCTGATAAGAATAGCAGATGGTGAAAATGATCCACAATCTGGATTCTATGGCGTATATCAAATTCATTTTATGTTCTCCGTCAACTTTTTCGTCGCTGCCGTCCCTGTTTTCGGGGGAGTTTATTTATTATACACCTTTTTTACGGCAAAGTCAAGGGAGAAGGCATTTCACCCGGGGATATACCCGTTTTCGGCCAGCCAGCGGTACAGCGTCGAGTCGCTTCCGCAGGAAAAGACCCAGCCGTCATCCGTGTAAACGCTGATCTGCACATAGTCGTCGGCGGCGGTATACCAACTGTTCCGATAACTGTCGGACAGCGCCGCCAGCAGCTCCGCATCATACGGCGGCTCATAGAAAATGGTTTCCCCCAGTATATTGCAATAGATCTCCAACTGCGACGCCGCTAAGAAGTCATACGCGGCGACCCGCTTCACCGCCCCCTGTTCTGTCAAAAGCGCAATCAGCGTATCCATCTCCTCCTCCGTCGGCTGAAAGACGATGCGTTTATAGCCGGAAAACATACCCGTGTCCAACTGCACATCCATACGGCAATAGCCGTTGCCGTATTGCATATCGTTCTCCTTATGAAAATCATACCGGCCGAGGATTTCAACGACGGTACGCACAGCCTCCGGATCGTCCATGACAAAGACATCCGAATTGGCATTTGTGATCTGATAGGTTTCATCTGTCTGAAGCACGAGTTGCTTGAAATAAATCCGTTCCACCGACCCGGCCGCAGGGATCTCGTCGTTTTGCCATGCGCCCAGAGCGCCCGCGCCGACAAACAGCCCAACGGCGGCGAGGCAGGGGATAACCTTCCAAAGCCCATGCAGCACATTCTTGAAATCGAACTTCTCCAGCACATTGACAAGCATAAGCGCCAGCAGCCCGAACAGCACATAGCCGATGATCTCCCAGACCAGCGACCCGTTGGTTGCAGCCGTGAAAAAGATGCCGCCCAGCAGCGAAGCGGTCACGACCAGCGGATACTTGATTACCGGCAGCGCGCCGCGCACCGCGACGGCGCTGCCCGCCTTCTCCGACGGACGGCTCTTATACAGCAGCACGCCGCCCGCAACAGCCAGAACGGCGATAAGCGCCCAGACCAGCAGTGAAATCCAGTCGACGGCAAAGCTGTATGAATAACCGAAGCTATCGGGTACAACATTATATTGCGTCGTTTCCACGGGTAACGTCAGCAGGGTATACGGCGACAGCCACAGGCAGTTTTCCAAGGTGGCGCTGCCCATATACAGCTTCGACCAGCGGCCGATATAAATTTGGTACAGAAAATACCCGATCGCCGGCAGGTTGGTGATAAACGCATAGGACAGCACGGCGATGACCGTATTTCCGCAGACCACGCGGAACAGTATGACAAGCGAATAGAAAATAAGGAATGCCGCCAGCGTATACAGCAGCGGCCAGACCAGCAGCCGCAGGTCGGTCTTATAAAAGCCCGTAATGGAGTTCATCAGCACGAATGCAAGCGTATGCATCACCAGATACGGGATCAGGAAATGGAACAACCCGCTCAGGTAATTCGTGAAGAACAACCGCACCCGCGTGACCGGCTGCGAATGATAAAAATCCAGCTTCTGCCGCGAGTTGAGGTAACCGAAGCAGGAGGAAAAGACAATCGCCAGCACCGGCATCATAAACAGCACCACATACGTGCGCGACAGGAACGAACGGTCAACGCTGAACTGCAGATTCATAAGATCAGCCCGTGCCGTAATACTGGAATACTCCATCATCCCCGAGAGCGGATAGAGAAAGAGCAGGAACACGCTCCAAAGCGCAAACAGCCAGAGCTGCTTGGCCGTGAGCTGCCTGAAAAAGCCGGTTCGGTTAGAAAAGCAGGCTTTTGAGGTCATAACCCTTTACCTCCGTTTCACTGATGAAAATTTCCTCGAGCGTAAGCGGGATAAGCTCCGCGAACAGCGGCAGCTTTTCGTAGACGGTGCGCATGATCGTCTCCTCGTCGCCGCGGACAGTAAGCGTGCAGAGGTTGCCGCGCTTCTCAAACCGCAGCACCTCCAGCGGAGCAAAGTCCTCCTTCGTGTGCTCGGTAGAAAATGCACATTGCAGCTTGTGAATACCCAGCTTCATTTCGTCCAGCTCGCGCGAGAAAAGGATGCCGCCCTTATGCAGGAGTCCCACGTGGTCGCAGAGGTCCTCCAGCTCGCGCAGGTTGTGCGATGCGACGATGGGCGTGAGCGGACGGTCGCTCATATCGCTGATCAGGAGGCTCTTGACCGTCTGACGCGCAACGGGGTCCAGCCCGTCGAAGGTTTCATCACAGAAAAGATACTCGCAGCCGCTCGACAGAGCGCAGATAATGGCACTCTGCCGCTTCATCCCCTTGGAAAAGGTCTGGATTTTTTGCTTGTCGGAAAGCGAAAACGCCTCGCGCAGCTTACGGAAGCGTGCGCTGTCGAAGCGCGGGTAGACGGTCCGATAATAGTCCTCCATGGTGCGCAGCGTTGCATTCTTGAAGAAATACAGCTCGTCGGGAATGAAAAAGCAGCGCTCCTTGACGGCGGGATTCTCCCAAACGGGCTGGCCGTCGATGGTCACCCATACGGCATGGCGGATATACGTCCAATCCCCGTCGGAATCCGCGCATGCTTTCCACATGGCGGCGGTATCGGCGG
>ERZ857984.1126-NODE-1126-length-24591-cov-5.407646_pt1 | contig 24591 bp, 19 predicted proteins | sample MGYA00519914_ERZ857984 | MGnify/ENA primary metagenome ERZ857984 (study PRJEB31778, sample SAMEA3449417) | human gut metagenome | biome: human gut; feature: human-associated habitat; material: faeces | place: United Kingdom | collected 2010/2012 ... | reverse complement strand
TTTTAATAATTTAATATAGTTTAATAATACATTTCATACATATTTAAATATTAGCAATAAAAAAATTAGAAATATTTTTAATTTTTATGTTTAATTAACCGATATTTATTAGATTATAAATTGTATAAATTATTAAAAAATTCGATTATAGATTTAATGATTAGCGATAAAAAATTTATGTTTAATTAAAACAACTTTACAAAAAACTATGCATTTTTATTTATTTTAAAAATATTCTAATAAATTTAAAATACAATTAACTTTTCGATAATTCTTTATCTTCCGCTTTAGCGCGCTTAATATAAGAAAACATTAAAGAATTTCCATGACTATCGACATTAATAATATCTCCGTCATCTATATGCCCAAATAAAATCTCGCCGCTTATATAATCTTCAATCTCTTTCTGTATCGCTCTTCTTAAACTTCTCGCTCCGTATTTTTTATCAAAACCTTTATCGATTATATAAAGTTTAGCTTCGTCCGTTAAATTAATTATTATATTTCTTTCTTTAATCGATTCGTTTAATTCTTTAAGCATTATATCTATAATCTCTTTCAAATCTTCTTTCGTAAGAGTATGAAAAACTATAATATCGTCTATTCTATTTAAGAACTCGGGATTAAAATTCTGTTTCAATTCTTCTAAAGCAAAATTCTTTATATCATTAGCGTCTTTTTCGCTTCCTATGGCGTTAAATCCTAAAGAACTTCCTTTAACAATATCTCTCGCTCCAAGATTGCTCGTTATTATAATTATCGTATTTGAAAAATCAACCTTTCTTCCAAAATTATCGGTAAGCTGTCCTTCTTCCAAAACTTGCAAAAGTATATTCGTCACATCTGGATGAGCTTTTTCTATTTCGTCAAACAATATTAAAGAATAAGGTTTTCTTCTCACTTTTTCTGTAAGTCCGCCGCCTTCTTCATAACCTATATATCCTGGAGGCGCTCCTATAAGTCTGCTAACGGCGAATTTTTCCATAAACTCGCTCATATCTATTCTTATTAAAGCCTCGCTATTTCCAAACATAAATTCCGACAAAACTTTTGCCAAAGCGGTTTTACCGACTCCCGTAGGTCCTAAAAATATAAAACTTCCCAAAGGTCTTTTTGAAGATTTTAATCCCGCTCTGCTCCTTCTTATAGCTTTAGAAATTGAAGAAATCGCTTCTTCCTGCCCTACTACTTTTTTATGCAATTCTTCTTCCATGCCTATTAATCTTTTGCTTTCGGAATTTAATAATCTCTTTACGGGAATATTTGTTATTTCGGATATTACATTTCTTATATCGTCTTCTTCGATTAATGTTTGAATTTTATCTCTTTCGCTTCTCCATTTTTCTTGTTTTTCTGAAAGTTTATCTTGCAAAGAACGAACTTCGTCTCTTAAACGAGCCGCTTCTTCAAAATTTTGGCTTTCGGCAAATTTCTGTTTTTCTTCGTCAAGCTTTTTTATTTCTTCTTCAATATCTTTTAATTCAAGAGGTCTTGTCATATTAATTAATCTCGCTCTTGAGCCTGCTTCGTCTATCAAATCTATCGCTTTATCGGGTAAATATCTTTCGGTTATATATCTTTTGCTTAAAACTACCGCCGCATTTATTGCTTCGTTAGTATATTTTACATTATGATGTTCTTCATATTGCGGTTTAATTCCATTTAATATTTCAATAGCGTCTTCAATATTGGGCTCTTCAACATTAACAGGCTGAAATCTTCTAACCAAAGCGCCGTCTTTTTCTATATATTTTTTATATTCGTTAATTGTAGTAGCTCCAATACATTGAATCTCGCCTCTTGAAAGAGCGGGTTTTAACATATTAGCGGCATCCAGAGCGCCTTCCGCTCCGCCAGCTCCGATTATAGTATGAAGTTCGTCTATAAATATTATTATATTATTCGCTTTTTTTATCTCCATAACTATATTTTTTATTCTCTCTTCAAATTCTCCTCTATATTTTGTCCCAGCGACTACGGAAGACAAATCTAAAGTTAAAACTCTCTTTTTAAGAAGAATATCGGGAACATCGGTTGCAACAATTTTTTCGGCTAATCCTTCGACTATAGCGGTTTTGCCGACTCCAGGCTCGCCTAAAAGTATTGGATTATTTTTCTTTCTTCTTGATAGAATTTGAACGACTCGCATTACTTCGTTTTCTCTGCCTATAACTTTATCTAACGCTTTTTCTCTTGCAAGTTTTGTCAAATCTCTTGCAAATTGGTCTAAAGTTGGAGTTTTTACTTTTCTTACAACTTCATCCTGATGCGCTTGTTCATTTGAATTTGTGGCAGCTACTCCTACTACTCCGATTACTTTCATTATTTCCTGTTTTAAAGAATTTAATTCTATTCCTAAACTTGTAAGAACATTATAAGCTACTCCGTTTTCTTCTCTCAATAATCCTAGAAGCAAATGTTCCGTTCCGATATAATTATGTCCGAAAGCCTTCGCTTCTTCCGCAGAAAAAGCTATTAGTCTTTGAACTCTTGGAGAGGTTGGAATTTGTCCAAATAATTTAGTATTTGAAGAAGATTTAGCCATTGAAGTTTCCAATTCTATTTTAAGTTTATCCAAATCTACTTTTAAATTTCTTAAAGATTTTATGGCTATAGATTCGGGTTCTCGAAGTAAACCCAATAAAACATGCTCGGGAGTCACTTGGTCATGATTTAATCTTTTCGCTTCTTCTTGAGAGTAAAAATCTATAACTACTTTAGCTCTTCTGGTTAAATGAAATTGCCACATAATTGTTATCCTAATTTATAACTTAATCTATTATATATTTAATATATTATTTATTCAAGTAAGAAAATATAAATTTATTATAATTATCGGTTTTAATAAGAAATTTAATATACAAATATTTAAAAACCGATAATTACATATTTATAAATCAAATAAAACTATTATTAGAAATATTAACTATAGGAGTATTTACTCTATTATTTGAAGCCGTATTATTATTTTCATTTACGGCATTTGAAAACAACAGAGAAAACATTAAAGCCACAATTATGGCTATAGATAAAACAAATGAAAGTTTTTTAGAACACATAAAAGAATATAATTTATCTGCAATATTATAATCTTTAATATCGTTAGTTTTTTCAATTCTAGCTATGCTTAAAAGATGCTGCCATTCTCTATCGGGTAAAGTTGGCAACTCAAAATAAGATTTTCTTTTTTCAATTCTGTTTTTAAATTTCATAATCTCATATAGTTTCATAAAAGAGTCCTTTCTTTTTCTAATAAAGATTTCATTTTTTTAAGCGCATAAGAATAATTGCTTTTAGCCGAATCGCTTGAAATATTAAGTATATTTGCAATTTCCTTATACGAATAATTTTCATAATATCTCAATATAAACACATCCCTTTGCTTTCCTTTTAATTTCATAGAAGCGCTATAAATTTTTCCCTGCAAATAAACTCTTTCATATTCTTTTTCCGTATTATATCTTTTATCGTCAACAATATCTAATTTTTCAAGATAAGGCGATTCTCTTCTATAAGCTTTTGTATACATATTTATAGCCGTATTGCTTATTATTCTGTATAGCCAACCCTTAAAATAACTTCGCTCTTCATATCTTCCTATTGCTTTATAAACGCGAATTAAAACATCTTGAGTTAAATCCATAGCGTCTTCATAATTATGCATAAAGCGATAAGATATATTAAAAATATAATTTTTGTATCTCGTTAATAATATATCTAAAGCTTCGTTATTGCCTTTTTTATATTCTTCTATTAACTCATAATCTTTGAGCGATTCTTTTTCTTTTATTTCCATCTTCTGCAAACTCCAATTTTAAATTTATAAATTTATTTTCTATCTTGTTTTACTTTCGTTATTTATACTATATATAACAAAAAAATATATATAAAGTAAAATCAAGCCATATAGTTTTTATCGTCTTTTTTCGCAATATTAATATTAGATTTTTTTAATATATCTTCTTTATTTGAAATTACTGTTTCTTTTTTATTAAATACTTCTTCAATATCGTCTCTCGTTAAAGTTAGAGAATTTCCTTTTATTCCGTCTAAATTAAATAATATATTAACCATTGCCGTTTCGACTATACTTTTTAATGCTCTCGCTCCCATATCCATTCCCGAAGCTCTATCTACTATATAATTTATAGCGTCATCGGTTAATATTAATTTTTTTCCTATGCTATTAAAGAAATCTACATATTTTTTAATCGGCGATTCTGAAGTTTTAATTAAAATATCTTTCAAATTTTCTTTTGTAAGTTCGTTAAGAGTCACAATTATAGGTATTCTTCCAATAAATTCTGGAATCATACCGTATTTTTCTACATCTTTAACATCGACTTGACTTAATATTTTATCTTTTTGTAATTTATTTTTATTTAAAATAGCGTTAGAACCAAAACCAAGTCCGCTTTCTCCTTTTAATCTCATTTTAATTATATCGTCCAAACCGACAAAAGCTCCGCCAAATATAAATAATATATTTTTTGTATTCATTAATATTCCATCGCTTGAATGCATCATTCTTCTGTCGCCAAATTCTGGAACTCTTATATCCTCTCCGTTCATCATAGAAAGTAAAGCCTCTTGAACGGCTTTATCGGAAGGATTTCCCGTAGTCGATTGATGAGGTTCTGCTTTAGCTATTTTATCGACTTCGTCCAAAAATACTATTCCATATTGAGCTTTTTCTAAATCTCCGTTAGCTTTTCTGTATAAATTATAAAGCACTACTTCAACATCGTCTCCAACATATCCCGTTTCTGTTAAAGTCGTTACATCCGCTCTTGAAAATGGAAGTCCTAATATATCGGCTAAAGTTTTTACTAAATAGGTTTTGCCGACTCCCGTAGGACCTATCATGAGTATATTAGAACGAAAAGGAATATCTTTATTTCCGTTTATTCTCAAACAATGCAAATATGCATGAACGGATAAAGCTTTTTTAGCTTCGTCCTGCCCTATTACAGTTTTATTTAATTCGTTTACAATTTCTTTTGGCGTTAAAATATTGAATTCTTTTGTCGCTTTTTTTCTCGTTCCCGTTTTAATATCTATGATTACAGAATTACTTATATTTTCCGCGTTAATAATTTCAGATATAATATCGTATTTGTCTTTTTCTAAAAATGCAAAAACTATTTTAGAGTTAACAAAAGTCACTAAAGTATTTGTTACTTCAAGCAAACCTATACTCGGATAAGGTTCATGCGATAGAGTCAATATTCCCGAAGACATTAATTTTCCGTCATTTTCAAAATAATTATATTTATTTATATAAATGTCGGAGTCGATGCTTATAAGTTCTAAAATTCTTCTAACTGAAATTGCCGACATAGAATCTCCGTAAATCGTATAAACTATAAGGCAATATAATATAAATCTTTCGTCAGTATTTAAATCAATCTCTTCAATAAATCTTTCAATATTAAAATTATATTTCTTAAAAGAATCTATTTTTTTTAAATCTACTTTCAAAGAATTAATTAATAATCCGACTTCGTTATTATTATTATTTATAGTTTTTTCATTATTTGAAATCATCTCTTCTTCATAGCCTAAAGTTCTATCTATATTATTTGATAATCTTCTTGTCATATCGTTTTTATCGGATATGAGATTCAAAGTATAGACTATTTTTGTAACTGTATCGAAATAAACTCTAAAAGCGTCTTCTCTGCTCGAATATTCGTTATCGTTTATCTTTTTCTTCATTTTATTTAATTTACTCCCATATTCTTAAAACTAAAATCAATTAATATAATCGCCTATTAAATCGTATTCGGTATTATGTTTTATATCGACTTTAATAATATCTCCCGCTTTTATATTATCATTTCCGTTATAAACTTCAACATATCCATCAACTTCTGGCGCGTCATAAATGCTTCTTCCTATCAATTTATCGTCTTCTTTTTTTTCAATCAAAACATCTATAGTTTTTCCAATAAATCTTGATAATCTCTCTTCCGAAACTTCAATCGCCGTTTTCATTAATTTTTCTCTCAAAAATAATTTTTTTCTTTTGCTAATTTTAGTTTTATTTATAAGCAAAGCGTCCGTTCCGTCCTCTTCGGAATATGTAAACACGCCTACTCTATCGATTTTAGCGTTTTTAATAAATTTTAAAAGCTTCTTAAAACTCTCTGAAGTTTCGCCTGGAAATCCGACTATAAAAGAAGTTCTTATAACGGCATTATCGTCAAACTTACGAATTTTATCAATCATATTTCTATAAAATTTATAGCTTCTATTTCCTCTATTCATATCTTTTAATATATTTTTATCGACATGTTGCAAAGGAATATCGAAATAAGGCAAAACTTTATCAATTTTAAAAAAAGATTCTATTATTTTGTCGGTTAAAATAACGGGATTTTGATATAAAACTCTTATCCATTCAATTCCTTCTATTTCCGATAAACTTTTAAGCAAATCGGGTAAAGCTAATTTTTTATATAAATCGTATCCATAATAAGTTGTTTCTTGAGCTATTAAATTAATCTCTTTAACTCCGTTTTGAGCATAATTTTTAACTTCTTTAACTATATCTTCAATTTTTCGACTTCTATGTTTTCCTCTTATGCTTGGAATAGCGCAAAAACTACAATTCGCATGGCAACCATCGCTTATTCTTATATATGCGCTATGCAAACTTCCCGTATTTATTCTTTCGTTATATTCTTTATAAGAAATATTTTCTTCAGCGTTATGAAATCCGTCTTTTTCTATAGCGTTTAATATATTATTAAGATTATGAATTCCTATTGCAGAATCGACTTCTTTGAACATTTCTAAAAAATTTTCTTTATATCTTTCGCTCATGCAACCTGAAACTATAAGCCTTTTGCATTTTCCATATTTTTTATAAATCGAATGCTCGAATATAGAATCAATAGACTCTTTTTTAGAATCTTCAATAAAAGCGCAGGTGTTTATAATTATAATATCCGCTTCTTCGGGATTATCTATAATATTATATCCTTTATTTTTAACTATGGCTAATATATGCTCGCCATCAATTGTATTTTTTTCGCATCCCAAATTCTGTAAATATATATTATGCAATATGCTTTCCTTTTGTAATTTAATTTAAATAAAATATAAATAAAAATTCTATCTCGTATCGGACATAATTAAATTATATTTTGTAGAATCGCCAATATCTCTAATCCATTTTATAGTTTTATTTACAGTCTCGCCCGCTTCTCCAACATTTACAATATTTCCATTAACTTTAACTATAACTTCTCCCGCATTTCCTATAGTAAGCATTATAACATCGCTTGCTGTCAAATTTATAGTTTTTCCGCTTAATAAATTTTGAGTCGCTGGCGCTCCCGAATCTATAAAATATCTAACATAAACAAATTGTTTTGCAGTTATTTCAATTTTAATATCTTCTTTTTCGACATTTCTCATTATATAAGTATCGCCATCAATTACTTGAAAATTAGAAGCTATAGCGGTTGTATTTTGAATATTATTACTAAAATTATTATTGCTATATACAATGCCCGCGTTTATCATTTGATTTTCTTCAAGTTTTTCCATTTCAACGGTAGCCAAATTATCGTAAATTTCTATAACACTAATCTTAAAATCGTCAATTCCGTTTCCGCTTAAATCTAATATTATAGGACTTCCTTTTGATAAAGTTAAATCCTGCCCGTTAATATTTAAATGTATAGCGTTTCCTATAGAATTAAATTTAATATTTGCAGATATTCCAAGAGGTTTAAAATTTATAATATCTCCCGATTTAACATTCTGTCTCGATACGCTATTGTTAACTATATTTCTAACTATTTCAACTTCGTTTTTTCTGTTATCGTTATTATTTTTTCCTATTATTTCTCTAAAAAATACAACTATAACCAGCAAAATAACCAATATTGCAAGAACTACTATAACGGGAACTATTGGAAAACTTTTCCTTCTACTTCTCAATCTGTCTAAATCTCTTCTTGTTGTTGCAAGTAAATCGGATTCTGCATTACTTATATTGCTTCGTATTTTTGGTTTTACTTTATTAAATTCTTCGTTTACATTTGAAATAGCGGCTTTTTTTATTTCTATACTTGTAGCTTCTGAAGAAGAAATAGCGCTTTCTTCAATTTTTTTTTCTTTCTTTGCTTTTGATTCTTTCTCTTTTTTTGTTGGCTTTGCGTTTTTGTCGGATTTATATAAATCTTCTTCAAATCTATCTTCGTTTATTTGCAAATTATATCTTTCTAAAACTTTATCGGAGTCCAACAATAATTTATCGCTTATAGTTTTAATAAATCCTTTTACATATATTTCGCCTGGCAATTTATCAAATTCGTTGTTTTCTAAAGCTTCTATATATCTTGATACTATGCGAGTCTTTTTTTCAAGCGACTCTATAGTAAGTCCTTTCTTTTCACGGGCATTTTTTAATATTTCACCTACAGTTTCCATAAAAATCCTTCTGCTTAACAATTTTTACTTAATTATTCGGAACTAAACCGTCTTTTAAAACCTGCATCTCTTCGGGTATTTCGGGAGTAAAAATCTTATCTTCAAGTTTCAAATTATATCTAATCGAAGTAAATAAATATTCTACGGGAGTATTTATAGCCGATATTCCTAATATTCTTATAATCATTCCATCTCCGTCAACCCATAAATGTATAATCGGAAATCCCGTTCTGTCAACGCTTGCCTGTTTTGGAGTTAAAAGCATGTGATAAGCGAGTCTATTGTCTTCCGCCGTATAATAAGAACTGTCATAACCCGCTATATTTAATTCCTTCCCATCAAAACTTTTTACAGGTTTTAATTCCCTCTCTTTATAAAAATTTACATTATATTTTGAAGTTAATCTTGAAATTCCCGCTTTAGTATAAATCGCTCCCGTATCTCCATAATTTAATGTCTGTTCGCTCACTATATTTTTTTTAGGAAATATTATCCATAAAGTTTTGCCATCGCAATAAATTTGTTGTCCGTTAGTGCCTGCAGAATATTCCAACTTAAAAAGATTCGGATTTTTTGAAATTATATTTCCGTAATTGATTCTGTTTCCATTTCTTTCGGCAAAAGCGGCGTAAAAATTGTCTATAGTTGCAAATCTATTTGAAATCATACTAACGACTTTTTCAGGAGTCATTATTTGCGAAAATAGATTCGTTCCAAATAGAATGAACGATATAAATATAAAAAAACATTCCCTCATTTTTTCAACTCTTATGTCAAAGCAATTAATTTCTAAATATAATTATTATATAGTAAAAAATATAAAAAACAAGCATTTATTTTGAATTGTAAAGAATGTATAAGTTTATAATTTTTCTAAATGTTTATCATGAACCAATTTGCATATTAATTTTAAATTGAATAAAGATACATAAGTAAAATTTCCGCTGTATTCTTCTCCGCTTTTATCGATTATGCTTATAGATAAATTTAAAGTATAAGGTCCTATATATATTGAAGCGTTATCAATTACTCCGCTTAAATTTATACCGCTATCATTAGGAATAAATTTTAATCCGACTGCCGATAATTCGGTTAATGTCGCATGGAGAATTCGGTTATTTTTATCGTCTCTAAAAACCAACTCGGAATTGTCAAAATCTTTAGTTGTCATATATTTTAATTTTTTAGGTTTTAAATTCGCTTTATCTATTATTGTATTAAATCTTGCCAAAAAATCTTTTTCATTGAAAGGCTTTAATAAAAAACCGATTGCGCCTTTTTCAAGCAAATTTGTCATAATTTCTTTACTTGTTTCTTCTATATGAGCGATAATATTAATTCCTTTATATCTATCGTCAGTATAAATTGCTTCAATTATATTATTCATCTCTCCGTCATCTTCTTCAATATCAATAACGGCTATAGAAAAAGGTCTTTTCCCGAGCGTTCTCAATATATGTTTTTTTTCTCTTAACGCTACTACATCGTAACCTGCCATAATTAATATTGCCATCATGCTTTCTCTTATTTTTGTATTCGATTCGTAAATTAATATTCTCATAAATTTGCCTAAATAAAGAATTATATATTTTTGTATTATACTATAGAAATAATTAAAATCAATTATATATAATTATATTATTTATGATAAAACTTGAAAAAATATTTATAGTTTATATAATATTTTTCAATATAATTAAAAAATAATTAGTTAAAATGGAGAATATAATTAATGCTAATGCCAAATATAATATTTATAATGGCTATAATTTTAATAATAATTATAGCCATAATTTTAATTTTTATTAAAAAAAATAATAAAAGTAAAGTTTCATTAACGGGTTCAAAAAATAAATTTTCGCTTTCGGCTTTATTCAATACTTCGGCTATTAACGAAGAGTTTTTTGCCAATTTAGAAAACACATTAATAAAAGCGGATGCGGGAGTTGAAACGACTAAAGATATAATATTAAAATTAAGAGAAACTATAGAAAAAAATAATATTAAAGAACCAACGGAAGCAAAAAATCGTTTAAGAGAAATTCTAATATCAAAATTTATACAAAAAAAATTGAAATTAAAAGAAAAAAATATTTTATTTATAGTCGGAGTAAACGGAGTTGGAAAAACTACGACAATCGCTAAATTATCGAATCTATTAAAAAAAGAACATAATATTATAATAGCGGCTTCGGATACTTTTAGAGCTGCGGCAATAGAACAGCTTGAAGAATGGGCAAATCGTTTGTCGGTTTCTATAGTGAAAGGACAGCAAGCGGGCGACCCTGCGAGCGTTTTATTTTCCGCTTTGGATAAGGCAAAATCTATAAACGCCGATATAGTTATAGTTGATACGGCGGGACGATTTCATAATCAGGATAATTTAATTAGACAGCTTGAAAAAATGAAAAAAATATCAACCGAAAGATTTTCAGAATTTAATTTTATTCCAATATTAGTGCTTGATGCAAATGTCGGGCATAATGGAATAGAGCAGGCTAAAGTATTTACAGATTCTTTAAATATTGAAGGAGCTATAGTTTCAAAAATGGATAGTTCGGCAAAAGGCGGCGTGGCTATAAGCGTAGCGTATTATTTATCGCTTCCAATATTTTATTTAGGATACGGGGAGAAAGTCGATGATTTCAAAGAATTCGATATTGAAAACTTTGTAGATTCTATATTAAAATGATTTGCAATAATTTCAATAACTATTAAAATAATTGCAGAAAGGAGTCTTATATGTTTTTAAGAGTTAAGCCAAGCGATATTTTTGGTTCTGTATATATTCAAATAAGCAAAAGCGATGTTCATAGAGCTTTAATAGCGTCTTTTTTAGCAAAAGGCGAAAGCGTCTTAAAACCTTGGATGGAAAATGTAGGAATAGATATTACGGCGACAAAAGAAGCGATTTCAAATTTTGCAGATTTTAAATTAGAAAAAGATTGTTTGAAAGTTATTCCAAAAGATAAAAATATTGACAATATAATAATTGATGTAAAAGAATCGGGAAGCAGTTTAAGATTATTAATTCCCGTAGTTTCCGCTTTAGGAATTAACGCTAAATTTATAGGCAGTAAAAAATTATTTTCTCGTCCTCTTGATACATATAAAAAAATATGGCTTAATCAAGGTTTAACTTTCGACTTAAAAAAAGATAGTTTAACAATAAAAGGAAAATTAAAAAGCGGAGATTTTAATGTCGAAGGAAATATAAGCAGTCAATTTATAAGCGGATTATTATTCGCTCTTCCTTTGTTAGAAGGTAATTCAAAAATAATAATCGAAGGAGAATTAGAATCCGCGCCTTATGTTATGATGACTTTGAAAACTTTGAAATCTGCAAAAATAGAAACTTCAAAAAAGTCGGATAATAGCGTTATTGAAGTTTTTGGCTCTCAAGAATATTCTCCGATTAATTATGAGATTGAATCGGATTGGTCGCATGCGGCATTTTTTGCTGCTGCAGGAGCTTTAGGAGGCGAAGTTGCATTATACGGATTAAATAAATATTCTATTCAAGGCGATAAAGAGATATTAAATATATTAAAATTTATGGGAGCTTCGATTAAGTATAACGAAGACGGTTCTATAACGATTAAAAAGAATTTGAGATTAAACGCTTTAGATATAGATATTTTGAATATTCCCGATTTAGCGCCCGTTATAGTCGCTCTTGCATCAACGGCGAAAGGAACTACAAAATTATATAATGCAAGAAGATTAAAATATAAAGAAAGCGATAGAATAAACGATTTGAAAGAAAGTTTTAATAAAATAGGAGCAAAAATAACTTCAACCGAAGATGAAATATTTATTGAAGGAGTGGAAAAATTAAAAGGCGGAAAAACTTCATCTCATAACGACCATAGAATAGCTATGGCTCTTTGCGTTACTTCGATAGTTTGCGAAAATGAAATTATTATAAATGACGGCGAATCTATAAATAAATCTTCTTTTAATTTTATAGAACAATTTAAAAGCATAGGAGTAAAGTTGGAAGAAAAAGAATAATTAAAAAGTTGTTTTGGTTTGAATATTTAATAACAACAATGGGTTGCAACCCATTGTTATCAAAAATTATTTATTAAAATAATTTTTCTTATTTCTAAATTTTAATCTTAAAACTCTAAATAAAGCTTCCGTTATTATATTTTTTGACATTTTCGATTGTCCGCTTCTTCTTTCATAAAATATAATCGGTTCTTCTTTCACTTTATAACCGTTGCTTTCAAAAGAATAATTCATTTCAATTTGAAAAGAATAACCTGTTGAAAGTATATTATCGAAATTCATATTTTTAAGGACGGATACTCTAAAGCATTTAAATCCTCCCGTTATATCCATTATTTTTGAGCCTAAAACAAACGAAGCGTATCTATTTCCATAATATGATAAAAATAATCTTCTTAAGGGCCAGTTAACTACGCTTATTCCGTTGCAATATCTTGAGCCTATAACCAAATCTAATTTTTCGTTTTCCATCCTTTCGATAAATTTTATTACAAAATTCGGGTCATGAGAAAAATCGGCATCCATTTCTATAACATAATCGGGATTATAAGAAAAAGAATGTTTAAAGCCCGCTATATACGCGGGACCTAATCCTTCTTTTTTTTCTCTTTTTAATAAATGAACTCTTTTATTATTAAGATATTTTTCTACCAAATCGGCTGTTTTGTCGGGGCTATTATCGTCAACGACTAAAATTTCTACATAGCTTGGCAATTCTAAAACCGCATTTATCATTTTTTCTATATTGTCTTTTTCGTTATAAGTCGGCACTATTATTATAGCTTTCATTTTTCTTCCATGAATTTTTATTTATATTAATAAGTATATACATTTTTAATAATAATTCAAATTTTTTATTTAAATATTTAGCATTTATTCATTTCTTCTGCAATCTTTTTATCAATAATAAACGCTTTTTTTATTTCTTCTTCCGATATATTTTTAGCGTTTAATTTTTTTGTTTTATATAATTTTTCTATTATAGAAGATAAAGTTTCAGTTTCGCTTGGAGTAAGATTCGTAAAGGCAAATCTCAAATTCGGAAGTATTTCTATAAATTTATTTTCTTCAATATTTTTAATAACTTTGTCAATCTCTTTTATCAAATCATTATTTATAAAAAGAATATCTCTTGCAATTAAAAATATTCCGTTTAAGAAATACGCGATTGAATTCGTATCGGAAGCTTCCAAAAAATTCGATATGCAAGAAGCGAATTCTTTTAAGTCGATTATATTCGATTTATATTTTATAGAAAGACAAACTGCATATATATGCGAACTTCCAAAAGTATTTTTTGTCATAGAATTTATTTTTTCAATAAAAATTTCTTTGCATTCAAAATTATTAGGATTTTCCAATATAAATATATAAAGATTTTTAATATAAACGGAATATTTTAAAGCGCTTTCTTCATCTAAATTCTTTAAAGTTTCCATATTTTGAGCGGCTAAAATAAATGCAAGTTTTGAAAGCGATTCTATTTTTGAAATAATATCATAATTTTTAAAAATATTTTCTCTCTCTTTATTTATATTTTCGTTTACAATTTCCATATTTATTAAATAGCTTAAATTATTTAAACATTCGCATAAACTTATAAAATCGCTATCGCTTAAAATTATATTTTCAATTTCGTTATAATTGTCGATTAAAAAATTATAAAGTCCCATAATCGTTGATTCTATAATGAGTTTTGAAATTTCTTCTCCGTTTAATCTCGTTTTTAATTTATCTTTTATAAAATTAAAACAAATCTCTTCTATGCTAACTCCGTAAACCGATTTATCGATTAATAAAGCTTCGACTTGACTTTTATATTTATATTGCCAAATTTCTCTTGCAAGATTTTTATCAATTTTATTAATATAGTCGGGACCTTTTATTAGCTTGCAAAAACCAATATCTAAAAATCGCATTTTATGAAAGAATTTACTTTTTTCAAAATGATTTTTATCTTTAATAATATCTAAAATCGATTCTGTTGTTTCGGTTTTATCGATTCTTATTCTATGAGTTTTGCAAAGATTTCTAAAATCAATTATAACGGGAGGCAAAACGCTTTTTGAAGAAACTTTTCCGTTTGCAATTCCCGAAAGAAGTTTTATCATAAGCTCTATATTTTCCGTATTTTCTAAACTTATATCGCCTTTAACGAAAGCGCTTTTAACGGCGTCAATAAGTTCGTAAACTCCAGCGTTATTTTTTCCTCGCAACTTTGCAAGATTAATCGCCATATAATAAGCGTTTATACAATCTGTAATTGTTATATTATAATAATCTCTATTTATTCCCGCCGCTTTAATAATAAAACTTTGGACGGTTTCAATATACGCGTTATCAATAGAATCTTCGTTTAATTTTTTCCAAATATTATTATAAAACGCGGGATATTCTATTCCAGCAACATATCCTTTTCTTTGGTCCGCTTCCTCGAAAGAATAAGGAATTAAATAATTTGAAGAATTTTGAATATTATATTTTTTTAATTTGTTAAATTCTTTTTCTATATTTTCAAAATTTTTTAATTTGTCGATTATTCCGTCTACATGAAAACTTCCCGTTAGAATTAAAATTTTTTTAAATTTATTAATAGCGTCTTTAATATTTTTTGCCATGAAATATTCGCGATTTTTAGTTTCAATATCTTCGCTTTCTATTAAACGCATATAATATCCCAAAGCATAAACGCTTTTAATAAAATCTCCGCTTTCTTTTAATATTCCTTTAATTTCAAAATCTCTCTCCCAAAGTTCTGCAAAACTTCTAACTCCCGATTTTTTAGTTAATTCTAAAGTATAATCGTTTACATTAAATTTATTATTGTCTTTATCGTATATTGAAATTAATTTTTTATTTATATTATTTTTAGAATTTTCAATAATATAAGCAAAAGGCATATCTATAAAAGAACAATTTATTTTTAATTCATAGGCTTTTTTTATCGCTACAAATTCGGGAGAATAATCTAAAAAAGGATAATAGCATCTGCATTTTTCTTTATTTTTATCAATATAACTTGAATAAATACAAAATGGCGGAATTGTGTCTTCTTCAATCATATATTCCATTAAAAAATTGCAATCGCTCGGTCCTTCAATAAGAATTGTTTCGGGTTTATAGTTTTCAATTATTTTTTTTAAATGAAAAGAGCATGCGGGAGAATGATGACGAATTGGAAAAAATATAATATTTTCTTTTATAATTTCATTAAAACTATTTTCAAAATTATTTTTTAAATTTTTATTTGGCATTGTTTTTTTAACTTATTAATAATAATATATATATTTTAGAATAAAAATTAAATAAAATAAAGCATAAATATTTTATTTGTAATAAATACAGGATGAATTAATGAAAATACTTATAGTTTCGGGATTTTTGGGAGCGGGAAAAACCACTTTAATTAAAGAAATGGCAAATAAAACAAAAAGAGATTTTGTTATAATGGAAAACGAATACGGCGATGTCGATATAGATTCAAATATGCTTAAAGACGAAGGAATGAATATTTGGGAACTTACCGAAGGTTGCGTTTGCTGTTCTATGAAACAAGATTTTGCAACTTCTATTCTAACTATAGCCAATTCATTAGACCCAGAATTTTTGATAGTCGAACCTACGGGAGTGGCAAAATTAGGAAACATAATAAATAATATAAGGCAAATAGAATACGAAAGAATTATTCTTCTTAAACCAATAACAGTAATAGATGGAAATAGTTTTGATTCTTTTATTTCTTCCTATGATAATATTTATATTGACCAATTAATTAACGCTTCAAAAATAATAATTTCTAAAATGGAGTCGAAAGATAAAGAAGAAAATGAGGAATTAATAAAAAAAATAGAAAATCTTTTAATAAAAAATAATGTTTCGCTTGATAGCGTGGAAATATTAAAAGAACATTATAGCAAGAAAAATAAAGATTGGTGGGAAAATATATTAAAATCTTTTTTAGACGAAAAATATTCTATAAAAGTAAAATCCGAAGAAAGCGAAGAAATGCCTGATTCTATAAGCATGAAAGGTTGCAAACTTGAAAACGAAAATCAATTTATAATTCTTTTAGAAGATATTATAAGAGGGAGATTCGGAGATATTGCAAGAGCTAAAGGTTTTATTAAATGCGGGAAATCATTTTTAAGGTTCGATGTAGCGGGAGAAAGATACGCAATTACGGGAGCTAACGAAACGGACGAACTTGAAATTGTTTTTATCGGAAAAAATTTAAATAGAAAACTTTTGAGAGAGATTTTTCAACCTGTTTATAGGGAAAATATAAAGCATTCTCATAAGCATTAATATTTTTAATTAATTCAAAATGTAATAGATAAAATATTATAATAAAACCTGAATTTATTTTAAAATTGATATATTTAATTTTATAAATTGATAGATATTTTAGTTTTTTATAAAAATAAACCCAAAACTACATTCTTTTTAATAAAAATATTCTATGAAATATTATAATTAAAAGATTGTAAATAAATAAAATCAAATAAAACACAGTCATTATAAATATAAATCTCTCAAATGTCCTCTCGCCGTTTCTCAAGCTAAAATAAACATAGGCGAAAATTATTAAATAACCGTAAAAAGGATAGAATAATTTATATGCAAGTCCATAATTAAAAGTCAAAACTGCAAAACCTAAAGAAAAACCAAATAGCGCCGCTTTTGGAATTAACGGAATAATCGCTTCGTATCTTTCTGTAAATTGAATTAATATTATCTGTTTTGCAAATATTATTAAAAAAGTCGACAAAAATAAAGACGCAAAAGAATATAATATAATCGAATAATATAAAACTTTTTTCTCTCTATCTCTATTTTTATTTTTCATTGAAATTAAAATATAAGAAAACATAACGGCAGCTATAGGCGCTCCGATATAGAAAAACATTTTTATTATTAAAGCTATTGTCGAATAATATCCTGCGCTTAATTTATCTAAATATCTATTTGCCATAAGAACATCGTTTAAAGAAATCCAATTAAATATAAAATTAATTATAACGACATTTATTATATAATTTTTAAAATCTGACAAATCTTTAACCGAAAAATATTTTTTTAAATTTTTTATTTCTGTATAATACGGAAGATTTTTTTTCTTTAATTCAAAAATATGAATTATAAAATAAATTAAACAAGAAACTAAAACGCATATAATAGATTTTTCTAAACTTAATCCCGTTATTATAAAAATCGCAAGCAAAATTATTTTTCCAAACAATGCGGATATAAAACTTGCCATGTAATCGTAGCCGATATAATTATTAATCTTTAAAATAGACTGCGAAACTATAGTAAAAACGCTTATAAAAATTGCTATAGAAATTAAAAACATAGCCTTATAATTTTTTATGTTAAATAAAATATCGATTAAAGGAATTGAAAAAACAAAAACTACAAAAATTATAATCGCTATAAAATATCCGTTTGCCCAATATCTTTTTGCATCTTCTTCGTTTTCGTAATTATGCATTATATAATAACTGAAACTTGAAACGGTTAAAATTATTATAGAATATATATTTATTATTCCATTATAATATGCAAAATCGGATATCGATAAACTTCTATTTATATAAATTGAAGAGATATAATTTAAGATACTTGTAAAACCGTTTAATGCAACCAATAAAATATAATTAATATAATATCCGTAATTTTTATATAATTCTTTTATTTTATTCATAATATTTTAATAAAAAAATTATCTTCTTCTAAAAAACCATATAAGAATTCCCAAAATTCCAAATAAACAAGGCAAACCGATTTGGGCGACATATCTTATAAAATTAGTTTGAGTAGTAGTTAGAGTTAGATTTTTAACGCTCGCTTCTTTAGGACGAATCGTTATTTTTTGTCTCGCTTCCAAAAGATATGCAACGGTATTCATAAATAAATCTTTATTTCCTGCAAAAGCTATATCGACAGATTGTCCTTGCTCGGGATTTATATATGCGTTTAATGAAAAAGTAGAATCTCCAAAAACTATTATTCTTGCAGGATTTTCTCTACCTTCAATCTCATAACTTCCGCTTATTCCCAACGGCACAGGTCCCGCGATATCGGTTTGAGGATTAAATCGCGCTCTCGATAAATCAAAAGTCGCCTCTCTCTTCGCGTATCCTTGCGGCGTAGTAGTTATAATATTTTCAAAAACTCCTTTATGTTTATTATCGCCCGAAAGAACGCTTCTTGCGACAACTAAACATGCAAAAACATTTCCTTCTTTTAATGTTTGAGTTATAGGATGCGAAGTATATTGAGGAACTATATTAACGGGAATTACAACGCTTGAAGATGCGTCTATTATATAATCGTTTCTTGTATAAAATCCCCATTCTCTTAAAAATATATCCAAATTGCTATTAAAAGCGCTTCTATCCATAAAGCTGTCGTATAAAACGAGTAATTTTCCGCCTGTTTTTATATAATTATTTAATTTTTCTATTTCAAAATTGCTAAATTTTTCTATAGGCGAGGCTATAATTAAAAGCGAAGCGTCAGTTGGAATATTTTCAAGAATAATATTTAATTCTCTAACTTTATAATTTTCATTTTCCAAATAAGTTTTAACGAAAGAAAGTCCTTCTCCGCCTCTATCTTGCAATTGCCTTTCGCCATGCCCAACAGTAAAATATATAACGGAAGATTCCTGCTCTAATAAAGTATATATTGCTTGAGTAAATTTTTCCTCTCCGACAAATAAAGGCTCTGAAGTAACTTTTGATTGCGAAGTTAAATCTTTTCTGTATATTCTAACCTGTTTATTTTGTCCGTAAGTAAAAACTATTTCTCCGACTTGAGTCATTTGATATTTACTTTTTGCCGAAGGTTTTTCTATAGGATTTATATATTCGACTATTATATGTTTATTTATTCTTTTATATTGTTCTAATAATAAATCGGCTCTCCAATCGGAAGAAGTCGGGTCGGAACTTGGCGAACGCAAAACTACTATAGAAAGCGGATTATCTATTCTTGATAATATATCCATAGTCTGTTGCGAAACGGTATAAGATTTATTTTGAGTTAAATCAAATCTTAAAGGAAAATTAACGCTTATTATATACAAACCTACAAGTATAGCCAATATTATAATTAAAGATAATATTCCAAAAAACGCTTTATGAACGAAACGCATTCTAAAAAGAGTTATTATGCTTTTTCTCTCAAGTATTACCGTTATAATTGTGATTATTGCAGATATTGAAAGAACAATCAAAAATGTAATCGTAGGTCTTTGAGTAACCGCATAGAAAAATATCCATGCAAAAAATAATAATACCCAAGATGCAAGCATAAGAATTTTTAAATTAAATTTTTTATTAGACATTTATAATTTCCGTTTTTATTTTTTGATTTTTAATTATAGTTTAATTTAAGATAAATTTCAATAGTTATATTTATTTTACTTTAATTCAATTTGAAGATATGTATTAAATGTATTATAAATAATGATTTTAATTAATTTTTTATCGAATTTTTTAAATTTTTTTTGAAATTTGTATTGACATTAATTTTTATTTATTATATAAAGTCTGCGTAAAATTAATTCATAGGAGAATAAAAAATGAAAAAAATAATAATTTCATTGCTTATTATAAACAGTTTCTTGTTTATAAGTTGCGGAGGTAATTCAAGCGCCTCTAAAAAAAATATTTTGGTTTCGGGTTCTTCTTCGGTTACGCCTTTAATGTTTAAGTTGGCTGAAAAATTTGAAGAATCGAATACTAACTATAGCGTAACGGTTGAGACTTCGGATTCTACTATCGGAGTTCAAGATACCATAAGCGGAAAAAACGATATAGGAATGGCTTCAAGAAACTTAAAAGAGAATGAGTCGCCCGAATTAGATTCTTATCTTTTATGTCAGGACGGAATAGTGATTATAGCGAATAATGATTCTTCAATAAAACAAATAAGCGAAGAAGAATTATATAATCTCTATATTAAAAATACGGCTATCGGTTCTATTTCAAAAGCCATATCTAGAGAGGACGGTTCTGGAACGAGAAGCGCATTTACCGATTTAACTTTAATAGGCAAAAAAGAGCCTCTTCCTAATACGGTTGAAATATTAGACAGCACGGGAAAAGTTAAAACTGCAGTTAATAGCGACTCTTCAAAATTAGGCTATATCTCTTTAGGTTCTATAGACGATACGATTAAACCGCTTTCTTATAAAGCGAAATCTCAAAATCAATATGTAGAGCCTTCGGTTGATAATATAAAGAGCGACAATTATAAACTCTATCGTCCGTTTTATATTTTCACTAAAAAGGGAAAAGAAATGAGCGAAGGGACAAAGGCTTTTTTAGATTTCATTGACAGCGATGTCGGAAAACAGGTTATCAATGAAAGCGGGTATGTGGCAAATTAGAAAATGATTAAGTCGGTATTACAATTAATTTTGTATGCCGACTTTTTTAATCAATTTGTTTGGCAATTATTTAAGAGTAAAAAATAATAAAATTAAAAGAAATTATGAAAGAAAATTCTAATAAACATTTATTTAACGATATAGTCGACAATGTTATGAAATATATATTTTTTATATGTTCTATATTTGCGGTTATTGTCGTATTTTCAATTTGTATATTTATTTTTATTTATAGCATTCCGTTATTTAAAGAATCGGGATTTTTCAAATTTATATTTGGAACTGATTGGCAGCCTTCGTTTAATAAATTCGGAATTTTTCCAATGATTGTAGGCTCGCTTTATGTCACGATTCTTTCGACTTTAATTGGCGGAGGTTTTGGATTATTTACGGCAATTTATATTTCAATGTTTTGTCCTAAAAAATTAAAAATAGTTTTGTCTCAAATAATAGATTTGCTTGCGGGAATTCCGTCAATAGTTTACGGATTTTTTGGAATGATAGTTTTAGTTCCTTTCTTAAAAAATATCTCTCCAAACGGAGTAGGCGAGGGCGTTTTGGCAAGTTCTATTATTTTAGGAATAATGATACTTCCGACTATAACATCGATAAGCAGATATAATTTAGAAACCGTTTATAAATATTATTATGACGGAGCGGTTGCGCTTGGAAGCACTCATTCGCAGGCAATTTTTGGCGTTATAGTTAAAGCGGCAAAGTCGGGAATATTTTCCGCTATGGTTTTAGGAATGGGCAGAGCTATAGGAGAGACAATGGCGGTTATGATGATTGCTGGAAATGCGCCTTTTATTCCTAAAGATTTATTTTCTTATTTTAGAACGATGACAATAAATATAGCTTTGGAGATGGGATACGCTACGGGAATTCATAGAAGTTCTTTAATCGCTACGGCTTTTGTTTTGCTTTTATTTATTTTATTACTCAATATAATTTTGTATTTAATAAAAGGAAATCATATTAATTTTGATTTTATAGCTTCTATTAAAGATTTATTTTTTATAAAAAACATAAAGAAAAATATAAACGAATTCTCTTTTAAAAATATAAAAATGAAAAATGTTTCGATAAAATCGGACATATTAAAATATATTTCAATTTTCGCTACGATTATATCGACTCTATTTCTATTATTTATAGTTTTATTCATATTAATAAAAGGACTTCCTTATATTAATTTTAATCTGCTTTTTGGAGAGAGCAATAATTCTCAAATGACATTATTTCCCGCGATAGTTTCAACGGCAATGATGCTTTTTATGTCGCTTATAATAGCCGTTCCGATAGGAGTTTTTTCTGCGATATATTTAACAGAATATTCTAAAGCTAATGGAAAATTAATTTATGCAATAAGAATATTTACGGATAGTTTGTCGGGAATTCCTTCTATAGTTTTTGGGCTTTTTGGTATGCTAATATTTTTAGATTTATTCGGTTTAGGAAGAAGCGTTTTTGCTGGTTCTTTAACTTTGGTTTTAATAATTCTTCCTTCGATAATAAGGCAAACGGAAGAGACTTTAATATCTATACCTGCAAGTTTAAGAGAGGGAAGTTTGGCTTTGGGAGCTTCTAAAGTTAGGACGATATTTAAAATAGTTTTGCCATGCGGTTTTTCTGGAATAATCACGGCAATTATTTTGAGTATCGGAAGAATAGTCGGAGAGAGCGCCGCTTTAATTTATACTTCTGGAGCGGTTAGATATATGCCCGCTAGTTATCTTAATGCGGGAAGTTCTTTTGCGGTTATGATGTGGATGTTTTCAAGCGAAGGACTTTATATAAATCAGACATTTGCAACGGCAAGCATTTTATTAATAATTGTAATATTTCTTAACGCTTTGCTGTTTGTTTTAAATAATAAATTAAAAAAGGATTATTAAGAGGATTTAATATGACTAAAGAATTGACTAATAAAAAATTAATTTTCGATTTTAATCTTGATATAGCTATTAAGACGCAAAATCTAAATTTATATTACGAAAGTTTTCAGGCTTTGAAAAATATAAATATAGATATAAATAAAAATAGCGTGACGGCTTTTATAGGACCCTCGGGCTGCGGAAAATCGACATTACTCAAAACTTTCAATAGAATGAACGATTTAATTCCGAATTGCAAAATAGAAGGCAATATAGAAATTGGCGGATGCAATATATACGACAATAATATTAATGTTTCGTATTTAAGAAAAAATGTAGGGATGGTTTTTCAAAAATCAAATTTGTTTGCAATGAGCGTTTACGATAATATTGCATACGGACCTAGAACTTTTGGAATAAAAAAGAAATCCGAGCTTAACGATATTGTAGAATATAGTTTAATTAAAGCGGCTTTATGGGACGAGATAAAAGATAGATTAAATAAAAACGCTTTAGGCTTGTCGGGCGGACAACAACAGAGATTATGCATTGCGAGAGCTTTATCGGTTAATCCGAAAATACTTCTTATGGATGAGCCTACAAGCGCTCTTGACCCGATAAGCACGGGAAAAATAGAAGAACTTATAAACGAACTTAAAAACGATTATACAATAGTTATAGTCACTCATAATATGCAGCAAGCAATGAGAGTTTCGGATAAAACTGCATTTTTCTTATTTGGAGAAATCGTGGAATACGAAGATACTGAAGAGATATTTTATAAACCGAAAGATGCAAGAACCGAAAGATATATTACAGGAAGATTTGGTTAAAAATTTTTTATATATTAAAATTAGAATAATATTTTATGGAGTAAATAAATGATAAAATTTGATAAAGAATTAAATAATTTAAGAGAATATGTTATTGAAGCGAGCGATATGATTTTAGAAGCTTTGAGAAATGCGAGAGTTTCTTTAATAAAAGGCGATATGGATTTGGCAAATCAAGTCATAGATAACGATAGAAATGTAAACAGAATTTCTTATAAAATAGAAAGCGTATGTTTAAAAATTCTTTTGCTTGAGCATCCTGTCGCCACAGATTTAAGAATAGTTTCCGCGACTTTAAAAATAGCCACAGATTTGGAGAGAATAGGCGACCAAGCTAAAGATATTTGCGATTTATTAAAATTTTTGCTTGAAGGAGATATTTATAAAGATAAAATGGATACAATAATTGAAATGTCAAATATAATAGAAGAAATGGTTGAAAATTCTTTATTAGCTTTCGGAAAAAAAGATTTTGAATTATCGAAAAAAGTTATCGAAGCTGACGATAAAGTCGACAAATTATTTTATAAAGTTAGAGATTCTATGGTTGATTTGATAAAGAGCGGCGCTGAAGATTCCGACCAAGCTATATATTTAATGATGATAGCGAAATATTTTGAAAAAATGGGCGACCATGCGGAAAATATAGCGAAATGGGTTTATTATTACAGCACAGGTGATAGGTATCAATAATTTTTATATTCTTTACAAATAAAATTATTCTGTTATAATACAATTATGAAACATGAAGAAGTATATAAATTAAGCGATTTATTTGCACGATATTTACTCGGAAAAAACGGAAACGAAGATTTATTAACCGATTTAGTAAATTCCACTTTAAGAGAATTCAATTTTGAGGAAGTCAAAGATTTAGAGATAATTGACCCATCGCCAAAGGCGGGCTTTAGCCTTAACTTATCGGAGAATATTGAACTTAAAGAGTCCATAATTGACATTAAAGCAAAAACAAAAAATAATGAAACTGTGATTATAGAATTTCAACTTTGCGGAAATATAGATT
>ERZ857984.1122-NODE-1122-length-24742-cov-33.221210_pt1 | contig 24742 bp, 16 predicted proteins | sample MGYA00519914_ERZ857984 | MGnify/ENA primary metagenome ERZ857984 (study PRJEB31778, sample SAMEA3449417) | human gut metagenome | biome: human gut; feature: human-associated habitat; material: faeces | place: United Kingdom | collected 2010/2012 ... | reverse complement strand
AAAGCCAGCCTGATAGTTGCTTGCAACCGAAGACTGGCTTTTGCGGGTTAAGCTCGCTAAGTGCTGTACAGCACTTAGCGAAAGGCCTTATGGCCTTTTTTGCGGGTTAAACTTAACAAAGTGGCGCGGCTGCTCACGCAGGAGCGGCCGTTCCTCTTGGGGGATGGCCGCCTATGTCCGTAAGAGAAAGTCTGGCCTAATATATAGCGCGCTGCGTTTAACGAAGTGGAATACGGAATATAATGCTGCGGTCTGAACCGTTTGCCATAGAAACACATAGCCTATCAACCCGTTTCAGGTTAATATTAATGCGCAGGGCTCTTGTCATAACTATTAATCTCTTAAAGCCCTAAATGTAGCGTTGTGTTATCGAAAGTTTTGGACTCCTAGTTACCTATTATGTACTAAAGCTTTACTGGATAAATTTAATCGCATTTTTCTGTTAAGGGTAACTTGAATAAGAGTAAGGTTTATATGATTCGGCCTTCTAAATAAACCGCTTTCCTATTAAGCGCTTCATCGCAAATAATAAAATCCGCGAATCTGCCTGGCTCGATTGAGCCGATTTCATTCTCCCTCCTGATTTGCCTGGCCGGGATTAATGTTGATGAAAGCACCGCCTGCTCCCTTGGTATTCCAAAGGCTACAGCGGTTTTCATGCAGGTATAAAGGTTTGCCGCAGAGCCTGCAATGGTGCCGTCCGCAAGCTTTGCTACACCGCCCTTTAAATGCACGTCTTGTCCGCCCAACATATAGGTTCCATCCGGCATTCCGCAGCAGCGCAGGGCGTCGGATATCAGACAGATACGGCGGGGAAACAGTTTAAACGCCATACGTACCGCGCTTTCATGCACATGATGTCCATCGCAGATAAGCTCAGCGATTACATTGCTCTGTTCGGCGGCCGCGCCGATAACGCCTGGACTGCGGTGGTGAAGCGGCGGCATTGCATTGAATAGATGAGTAAGGTGCGTTGCGCCCGCTGAAAATACAGCCTTGGCTTCCTCATAGTCCGCATCCGTATGCGCGGCGGAAACCGTGCAGAGTTTACTTACAAGCGCGGTAAACGTTTGAGCGCCTTTTAGCTCCGGCGCAATATCAACAATACGTAAAAGCCCGTTGCTCGCGTCGTATAGCCGCTTAAACGCTATATAATCCGGCAGCTTTAGGAACGCTCCGTTCTGCGCCCCCTTTTTCTTTTCTGAGAAAAAAGGACCTTCCATATGAATTCCCATCAGTCTTGAGCAATCACCGGCGCGCTCATGCTCAAATCCCGACGCGTTAATAAAAGCCGCTTCCAGTATTTCATAGGGGAGCGTCATAGATGCCGGCGCAAAAGAGGTAACGCCGTTTTTAGCAAGATATCTTGCCATTGTGATAAGTCCGTTGCGGTCGCCGTCAGAGAAGTCCGCGCCTGAATTGCCGTGGATATGAATATCTACCAGGCCCGGAATAACGAACGCTCCATTCAGATCAATGCCGTCTCCGTTGACGGCCGTGCAAAAAACCTCGGCAAATTTTCCGTTCTCCACCCGAAAGCTTCCATGGACAAAGGATGCATCCCTTGTAAAAATAAAGGCGTTTCTAAAAAACATGCCGGCCTCCTTAGCGAATTTCGGGCAAACTTGCCGCCGCAACCGACTGGCCGATTCGCCTCGTCCTCTCGTCGGGCAGCATAACGCTAATTGACTCGCTAAGCTTTGGATATTCCTCTCTGAGGACGCGATTACATTCCGAAACAATTAGTTCTCCGCCAATGCCTGAGGCTACGCGGCCCAGCACGAGAAGATAGCTTATCGCATAAAATCTGCTGTATAAAGCCAGCGTATGGGCCAGATAAACGCCTATTGATGCAAAAATGGCCTGTGCGCGTTCCTTTCCTTGACCGGCCAGCTCCTGTACTTCGCGTAGCTTTTCAGCAGGACTCAAACCGCTTGACAGCGCAATACCCGCCCTGGGGGCAAGCCTGATAACCGCATCCTGCGAAAAATACCCGCAGCCAACGCCAATATCACCCGACCAATCATCTCGCGCCGCCTCTTCGTTCAGATCAACGGGCGCAAATGCCAATTCATTGAGCCAGCCCGACATGTTGCCGTTGTGCGAAACGTACCCGGCCGCCTCTGACGTGCCCATGGCCAACCCCATTACATAACCGGATTTTAAGCTCATGCTGCCCGCAAGGGCGGTTACGTCGCCATCGTTTGCCACAGCAATAGGCACATCACCTATTTCCCTTGCAGCGCGCTCGTAGATCGATTTTACCTCATCACGGCGCGAACGCGGAATTTTGATGAAAAGGGAGGAGACCATGGGACTGTTGCCGATTATAACGCCGGCAGAGGAAACCCCGATTGCGTCAACCCTTGGCATATGTGCGGCGGCGGTCTTAAACGCGTCTACGATACCGTCAAACTGATACTGTGGATCCTCAGAAAGTTTTGGATGCCAGACTACTTCCTCGGAATAGACGGTCTCGCCATCGACTACAGCGGATACCTTACGGTCAGAACCGCCGGCGTCAAACCCGATGCGGCATCCATTCAAATGGCCTCCAATCGGCAGGCTTAGCTCCTGTTGTTCAGGAAAATGGGCCTCATCGGTAATCACGATTTCAAATGGACGCTCATAGACGTCCTCCATGAAGCGCGAGTCAAAGGAGCGCGCATAACCCTCTTTATAAGCTTCTTTAAGCCTTTTTGCCTGACCGTCGCATCCGCAGAGATATACGCGGAACCCGCCTATACTCCATAACAGGAACTTTACCAGCCGCTCGACATAACGATCATTAGCCTCTGAAAAGGCGTCGTCCCTCAGGAAGGAATGGAATACGGAAACAGCGCCCTTATCACGCTCGATTGCCACCGAAAAAGGATGTTCCGCCTCTTTCAAATATGCTTCCATCCATACCCCGAACGGGACAAACGACTCATCCAGGAGGGGTTTATTCTTTATTTTATATTCGATTCCCAAGTAATTCATTGATACACCTCCAAATATCGTGGCTAAGCTTGCCGTTGAAGCGAGCCGTATGCGGCCTCATCCGCAATCAAGGTAACATTGGGATGAAACTGCAGAATCGAGGCTGGAACCTCAGGAGTAACCGGCCCGAAAAATGCCCTATTTAAAATTTCCGCTTTATCACCTCCGGTAATCAGCATAACGATCTTTCTTGCCGACATAACAGTTCCAACGCCCATAGTGAAGGCCGCCTTCGGCACTTCAGCCAATGACGGGAAAAACCTTTTATTGGCGTTTCTTGTAACTGCCGATAGCTTTACCTCATGCGTATGGTTTGGAAAATGATCGCAGGGTTCATTAAAGCCGATGTGCCCGTTATGTCCAATCCCAAGCAACTGAAGCTCAATGCCGCCCCAGGCCTCAATCCGCCGCTCATAATCCATACACATAGCTTCGGCATTTAGGGTAAGGCCATCCGGGAACAGGATGTTTTCCTGTTTTATTGAGATATGAGCAAATAGGTTTTCCTGCATAAAACGGCGGAAGCTCTGTGGATGGTCAGGAGAAAGCCCCTTATACTCATCCAGGTTTACGGAGCGTGCGCGTGAAAAGTTGAGGCGCCCCGCCCTATCACGAGCGATCAGCTCACGATACAGGGGGAGAGGAGTGGAACCTGTCGCCAGCCCGACCACACACGAGGGCTTATTATTGATCGCCTCTTCAAACAGGTCTGCCGCCATCCGGCCTACTTCCTTCAAAGAGCTTGCTATAATTATTTTAGTATGAAACATATTGCTTTCGTCCCTGTGTTTCTTTAGGTTAACTTTCGGTGTTTAAGCAGTTCGGCGTCTAACGCCGTATCCATTTATTTGCGCGTGCGTTTTGAGCGCAACCGCCATGCCAAATTATGCTCATACGGACGCTTGCTGCAAAATCACCACGAACGGTTAATGTATGGCATGTCTAAGCCCATTACGCATATACGACGCAAAGTGCGTCAACAACACGCTCAAATGCAATCGCGCCTGCGCCGACTATATATCCGCTGATACCAAAGGCATCAAATCTGAGCTTGAAGGCGTCTTGCATATATTCATTCAGGCGGTTTCTATAATTTCGTTCAACCATACTGCATAGAAGCGGATGATCCCAGATGGTACTGCCGCTCAACACTATCACTTCAGGCGCATAGGTGTTGGCGAGCAGATTGATTGCTGTTGAGATATAGCCCACCACCTGGTTGATCAACGCCGCCGCAAATGGCTCTCCACGTCTTGAGCGCGTCAACAGCTCATCCATTGTGATATCCGGATAAACGCTCCGCGCCTCGTTCAAAATGGCGCTTTGGGCCAGGTTTGTCTGCAGACATCCGGTCTGTCCGCACTCACAGACCTTTCCCGCCGGATTCAGAATGATATGACCGATTTCGCCAGCCATGTTTTGAGCGGAACGGCAAATCTGACCGTTTAGAATAGCGGCCGAACCAATGCCGTCACCCAGGCTTAGAAGTACCATATTTTGTGTGTCAGCCTCATTTCTAAAGCGATAGACAGCCTGAGCCAACGCCTTTGTATCGTTCTCAAGATAAAAGCAATAATCCGGCAAGCGTTCTTTGAGATGCTCGGTGACTGCGACATTCCTCCAATGAAGGTTGGCGGAAAAGAGCATATCGCCCTTATGGATATCAACAATACCAGGAACGGCGACGCCCACCTTATTCAGCAGGCCCTTTCCCCTCCATTTATTGAGAAATGCGCCGATCTGTTCCGCCATCCATGGCAGAACCCGCTCAGGCAGCAATTCTCCATCCGGAGCATACGTAACCGCTTCCATGTCCTTAAGGTTTCCCAAAGGGTCCGTTATGCCCAAATACAGAATACGCTTATCCAAATATACGCCGCAGCACAAAAGCTTGTCTATTGGCAGCGACAGCGCCTTTGGCGGCCGCCCCGCCGCGTTTTGCTTTACCTCCGCTTTTTCCTGCTCCTGCAACAGTCCCAGCCCGATCAGCTCGTCGGCGATACGGCCAACCGACATAGCGCTCATTCCAGTTGACTCAGCCAGGCATGCTCTGGATACTTCACCGGCCTTCAGCACCGAAGCTAAGATCAGCCTCATATTGTTCCGCCGCATTAGTTCGCGATCCATTCTCTGACTTAAGTTCAACTTAACCCCTCCGACTGTTGTTGTATGTAAAGCGCAATTATTAACATAAAGTTATTAAAAATCCTCTTTTCAGTATGAAGTATATGATGATATTAATAATATGTCAAGCGTTATTGACATATTAAGCGATGATTATTATAATATCCATATTAAAAACAATTTTGATTTTATCGTGAGGTTATTAATGAAACGTCTGATTCTAGAAGTCTGCTGTGGCAGCGCTGACGATGTAATCCAGGCCCATAAAGCGGGCGCACAGCGGGTTGAGCTTAACAGCAACCTGTTCCACGGCGGGCTTACGCCTTCCATTGGTTCCCTCCGGGTGGCGAAGCGGGAAACTTCCATGAGCATCATGACCATGGTTCGGCCGCGCGAAGGGGGCTTTTGTTACACCAATGCGGAGTTTGCAACCGCTGTCGAAGACGCGCATGCGCTTCTAGACCATGGTGCGGACGGCCTGGTATTCGGCTTTCTCAATCCGGACGGCACTCTTGACTGCGACCGCACTCGCGTCCTGGCCGAAATTGCACAGGACGCTGGCAAAGAAACCGTATTTCATAGGGCTATTGACGTAGTTCCAGACTGGAAGGCGACTCTGGATGCGCTAATCGACCTAAAGATCACGAGGGTTTTAACCAGCGGTCAGGAACCCGATGTTTTTTACGGCGCCGATACGGTACGGGAAATGATCGAATATGCTGCCGGCCGCATTCAGATACTTCCAGGAGCGGGGATAACCCTGCGAAATATGGACCGTATAATAGCTCAAACCAGGTGCGATCAGATTCATTTGGCCGCGCATAAATCCCTTAATGATACTTCCGTCAGCAGCAATCGCTCCATATATTATGGGAGCTGCCTTTATCCGCCGGAAGACCGGTTTAATATTATAGACTGTGATTATATAGGCAAAGTAGCGCGCGGCTTAGCTGATTAACAGCGTCAGAAACATGAATGCACCCAGGATGCTGAAAATTGGCGCTATGTTTAAAACCGGCAGCTATGACCGCGCGTTGGGTCGGGTCTATATAAATCGATTGTACTCCATGTTTCGCGATACATAACGAAACGGCGTACAGAAGAATCATGCAGGCCAGGACCGCGGGAGTATATGATAACATCCTCCGCAAGCAAAATTTGGCTGCAGGTAACGGAAGGCTCGTAGGTTAGTCGGCGCGTATGCGGGTCTTACCATTATCCCGTGGATAAAAGGGCGTTGCCAACCCTGCGGAAGGAATGCCCCTACCATATAACCTTAAACAATTTAGTAAGGCGTAGCGGGCGCGGCTGGCTTAGCCTTGCAGGAGTTAGTACAAATTAAAGCTTTAACCAGATTACACACGGGGAGGTCAACTACAATGTACACTTTTAACCGCGATGCATATGAAGCTCGCATGAAATGGTTCCTTGACGCCCGTTTTGGCATGTTTATCCATTGGGGGCTTTATTCCATACCAGCCCGCGGGGAATGGGTACGCAGCTTTGAGCAAATACCAAAAGAAAAATACATGAGGTATTTCTACGAGTTCAATCCAAGGGATTTTTGCCCCAAAAAATGGGTGCGGCTTGCCAAAGAGGCCGGCATGAACTATGTCGTTTTAACAGCCAAGCATCACGACGGCTTTTGTCTTTTTGACAGTGAGTATACAGACTTCAAATCTACAAATACGCGGTGCGGCCGGGATCTGGTTGCGGAATTTCTTGAGGCTGCCCGCGCCGAGGGACTAAGAGCAGGTCTGTACTATTCGCTGTTGGACTGGTATCATGAGGATTATCCACATTACGGCGATAGAAACCATCCAATGCGCAATCACGCCGAGTGCGGCAACGAAGGCAGGGATTGGAGCCGTTACTTGACGTTCATGCATGGCCAAATACGCGAACTATGCGCCAATTATGGCAAGCTGGATATTCTTTGGTTCGATTTTTCTTATGATGCGATGCGCGGCGACGCATGGAAAGCCGCTGAACTGATTGAGATGGTTCGTACGCTTCAGCCGCAGGTTATAATAAACAATCGTTTAGAATGCAGCGGTGAAGGATATGGTTCCCTTGCACAGGGAAACCCTACAACTTATCATGGCGATTTCGTTACCCCCGAGCAGTTTATTCCGCCTTATGGGCTTATGGACCCAAACGGGCTGCCTGTTTATTGGGAGGCTAACGCGACAATGAACCGCAACTGGGGATACCACGCGACCGACCGCGACTTTAAACCTGCATCCATGTTGATTCACAAGCTGGTAGAATGTGTATCCAAGGGCGGCAATTTTTTATTAAACGTCGGCCCCGACGCCAATGGGAACCTTCCGGAAGCGTCCGTGAAAGTTCTTGGGGAAATCGGCCGGTGGATGAAATTCAACAGCGACAGCGTCTATGGCTGCGGACCTTCCGGCATTGAAAAGCCGGACTGGGGGAGGATAACAAGAAAGGGGAACGAACTCTATCTCCATATCTTTGAAAATACCCTGGGTCCGCTTCCGTTAACGGGTATCGATCCAGAACAGCTGGATTCAATCCGTATGCTTGCGACAGGATGCGAGGTTCCTGTTTCCACCAGCTGGGTACACAGCGACTATCCCGAGCTTGCCTTCGCCGACTTAGGCCCCAGCCCCATTCTGCCGGATAATGTGGATACTGTGCTGAGGGTTACACTAAAACCATAGATGATAGAGCGAGGTATGTATCCATGTTTTCGGAAGCAATAAAATCCTATTCAGCCGCCAAATACCAGCGTGCCCTGCAGTCAATGCCCGTTTTGATACACAAACGGATTGAGCACGGCGTCAGCCGCGCTTATGGCGATCTTAAGCTGTGCCTTGAATATTTATACGGAACGCTTCCATATACCGACGCCGTTACAGTGCCCTTTGTTGAGATGGAGCGTGAAGCCGCGCACTCGCTGAGGGTGTTTCAGGAGAATATTTGGAACCAAGTGATTCCTGAGGATATATTTTTCCACTTCATCCTGTGTCCCAGGGTCAATTCAGAGACGCTTGAGCCCTGCCGCGACTTTTTCTACGCGAAAGTCGTCGAACGTGTTCGGGATCTGCCGCTGGAACGCGCTATACTGGAAATCAATCTCTGGTGCTGCGAGCACGTCACATATCAGGCGTCCAGCGACAGGACCGAGGGGCCGATGACGGCCTACCGTTCCGGAAAAGGCAGGTGTGGAGAAGAATCGGTATTTGCGGTAACAGTCTTTCGCAGCCTAGGCATTCCGGCGCGCCAGGTTTACGCGCCCTTATGGAGCCATTGCGACGATAACCACGCCTGGGTGGAGGTTTACGTGAACGGAGAATGGAAATTCCTGGGGGCCTGCGAGCCGGAACCAATTCTTGACCACGGCTGGTTTGTTCGCGCGGCTTCCAGGGCAATGCTGATACATACCCGCGCGTTTTCGGATTACATCGGACCAGGGTTAAAAAAGGAAACTTTGATTGAGCGCCGGGCCGGTGCGTATCTTTACAATGAGACCCATCGCTACGCAGTAACCCGCGAAATCACCTTTACTGTGCAAAACGAAGACGGAACGCCGGCCATGGGAGCACTGCTGCGTCTACAGGTTCTTAATATGGCGGCCTTTCAGACCATTGCGGTCCTAAAGGCTGACAGGCATGGCAAAGTGTCGATAGCCTGCGGGTGCGGCAGTCTGCATATTGAGGCTGCTTTTGAATCGCGCTTAGCTATAGCGGACATTCCTCCGGGCGGAGACATCCATGTAAAGCTTGTGCTAAAAGGATTAAGAGAGGCTTACGTCGGCTTCAGGGAGTTTTTAGCACCGAAGGCGGACGTTAAAATTAAAACAGCGGACTCGATTAACGGCGCCCAGCAACGTCATAACCGTGAAAGGATCAGGACTGCCAATATATTGAGAGCTAATAGGCTGGCTGGATACTTTAAAGACTTTTGTGATCAATACGCGCCTAGTGAGGACTTGGAGCAGGTATTGAAAACCGCGTGTGGAAACGTTGCGGAGATCGGGCGTTTTATGCTTTGGCAGCCTGCCGAACGTGTTTATTGGGCCAAAAGGCTGTTGGATACGCTGGAAGAGAAGGATTTGCGCGATACATCCGCTGATGTTCTGAATCATCACCTGGATCACGCGCTGCGCTTTCTTCCGTTATATCAGGGCAATGAGCCGGTCTATGTACATTATCTGCTATCACCGCGCATTGGGATTGAGTTGATCCGCCCATGGCGTGCGGCATTGGCTGAAACGCTGACCAGCGCAGAGCGGGAGTTCTTTGCCGCTCATCCTCAAATGCTGGCAAAAACCATTGTATCCGAAGCAAACAGCGGTAGGGGCAGGGAGTGGTATGCCATAACCGGCCTTGCGCCTGGAAACGACAATGCCTTGTTTGTTGCGCTTGCCCGCGCGATAGGCCTTTGCGCACGCCTGAATCCGGTTACCGTAAGAGCTGAATTCTTTGGTCCTCAAGAGGACTGGGTTTTGGCCTGGCCTGATCTCCCATACGCGTCCAGCGCAACGCTGGCGCTGCGCTCCGAGGCTCCGTTTACATGGAGTTACGGCATTAACTGGAGCCTTAGCCGCCTAACCGGCACGGCGTTTGAGCTTCAGCGGTTTAATGGACTAATCCTGAATGAATACGACGAGATTAAACTGGCGCCAGGAACCTATCGCCTCGTCGCTGTCAACCGGCTGCCAAACGGTAACCAGTTGGCCGATGTTCAGGAAGTTTGCCTTGACCCTTGCGATAGAATAGAATGCAATATAAATATGCCAAAGGCCCGGCTTGATGATATGCTCCAGAAAAACGCCCTTCAAGATTTTAGTCTTGTTATGAAGGACGGATCCAGGCTTACAGCGTCTTCCTTGTGCGGGGAGGGGTTAACCGCCATGCTCGCCTTTTTACAGCCAGGATCTGAACCGACCGAGCACTTTCTAAATGAACTTAGGGAGAGCGGACTCGTGTTTGAGCGCAGTATAGAGCTGGCGCTTATTATCCGCGACTGGTCCGAGCTGGACGATCCCACGCTTAAGCGATTCCTGTCGGTATATCCTAATGCGAGGGTTTTTAGAGATTCATTCGAGGAAAATCTCAATATGCTGGCGCGGGATATGTTTTTAGATCCGGATTCCTTGCCAGTGGTTTTATTAGCAGTTCCCCCTTTAACCGGAGTTTATGGATATTGCGGCTACACCGTAGGCGGAGTAGATATGGCGATAAAGCTTTCGCGGCTTATAATTGATGGCCAGTAGATATCCTGTGCCAATCCGGATCAGTACGGAAGGTTCCGTTCAAAGCCGCGGCCGTTCAGGGCCGGTGCATTAATGGAAACCTGTTGTTTGGGCAACCTAGGCAAACGCTGGGCAAAGCGTCTTAACTGTTTTCATCCCGCGGATCATAGTCGTTAACTGTGTATATCCAGCGGCCTTTGAGAGCATGGTCACACTCTGGCGGATGATCCCAACATGGGTGTAACCAACAGTTTTTACAGGAGCTCTAAGCGGACATAGCGGAAAGCCCGAAGCTTGTCATCATATGACCAGCTCCGGGCTTTCTTCCTGTCGTATGCTTTTTTGTTTTTCTGCTTGCGGCTCACTGGATTAATGCTCCAGGTCTGCCGCTGCGCGAGGTTGAGTTCCCGCTTGGCCTTTTTACTCAGTTTTTCTTTTGATATGAATTTCTGCATTATGCTACCTCCTATAGACCCGCCTCTGCAGCTTGCGCAGAGGCGGTATTTGCCTTATGCGTCGCCGGCGCCCGATTTGAAGTTATATATAGGGCGCAAAACGCTGATGATTTCAGCGGTGGGTCCTATATTGGAAACAATATCGTCCATGGCTTTATAGGCCATAGGACACTCGTCTATGGTATCCCGGGAAACCGAGGTCGAGTAAACGCCCTCCATCTTAGCTTTAAACTGGGTAAGCGTAAAGCTCTGTCTCGCGGCCGAGCGGCTCATAAGCCGTCCTGCGCCGTGGGGCGCGCTGAAGTTCCAATCCGCATTTCCCTTACCCACGCACACGAGCGAGCCGTCCCGCATGTTGATTGGAATTATAAGTTTTTGGCCAGTCATGGCTGACACCGCGCCTTTGCGGAGTATCATGGCGTCGGTGTCGATGTAGTTGTGGATAGTGGAGAACTGCTCGTTCACATGAAGGCCCATACCACGAATCATTTCATCCATAATGGCCTGGCGGTTCAGCGCGGCGTATTGCTGCATCAGGCGCATGTCATGGATGTAATCCTCAAATAACCAGCCTTTGGCGTAGCAGAACGCCTTGGGAATGTCGGTACGCTTGGCGCTTCTTATTGATTTAATGGTTTTCTGGATTTCCTTTTCGCGGCCCTGGGCCTTTAGCTGTGCAATCGCCGCGTCAATGGACTCCTTATCCGTGCCATTACACTGGTGGTATGCCTGCTCCTGATAGTATTTTGCTACCTCCAGTCCAAGATGCCGGCTGCCTGAGTGTACCACAAGGTATATCGTTCCATCCTCAGCCTTGCCCGCCTCGATGAAGTGATTTCCGCCGCCCAAGGTGCCGATTGACAGGTCGCCACGGCGCGTATCCACCGCCTTATAGCATCGAAGGGCCGTAAGGTCAATCTCCCGCGCAAAGCGGTGGGGTTTTTTACGAATGGAAAAGCCTGAGGGTATGGCGCTGTAAATGAGCTTATCCAGTTTGGTTAGGTCAATGCGTTTTTCCTTCAGCTTAGCGGTCTCCATTCCGCAGCCAATATCTACGCCCACCAGGTTAGGAATGACCTTATCGGTTATGGTCATGGTGGTGCCTATGGTGCAGCTCGCCCCAGCGTGTACGTCGGGCATCATTCGTATGCTGCTGCCAGACGCAAACTCTTGGTTGCACAGCTGGACGATCTGCGCAATGGAGCTTTCATCTATCACGTCTGTAAAAATCTTAGCGGAGTTATATCTCCCCTTGATCTCAATCATAGCTTTCTCCTAAAATAAACAAAAAAACGCTCCCCACTGTCGGGAGCGCTCAGTACACACCTGCCGTAAAATATATCACGGAATAGGCGGACAGTTTTCCCGATACTGCTTATTGTTCGTACTATTGCGTTTTATCATGCTGTCCACCTGCCTTTCACTATAAATTGTATCCATTATAGCAAGCGTTTTGATTCCTGTCAATGGATTGCGGTTCGAGTTGACCGCTTCCCTCAGGTGGGCGTCCCTGTTAATCATTTGTAGAGCGCCTTTGCGCTGCCACCAAGAAACAGCGCAATTTATTCTAGCCTCTGTCCGGAATATACTTTAGTCAACGTGTCAAAAAAACCGGCTGCGCCGCTTTATTGAGGTTACGGGTTTAGCCTCTCGTCCTTCGCGGGCTCCCGTGCGGCAAAACCCGCAAAGAACGAAAAACACACGGTTGCCATCCGGCTCTTACGTACATATCGTCAGAGCCGGATTTAAGGTCGAGGGCTGCGGCCCTTGATAGTCCCAGGGGTTTTTGATGGCCTGAGCTTTTATAAACACAAAAGCCCTTGAGTTCTCAAAGGCTTTAGCTGTCTTAAGAGCACGAAAAGTATGTTCTAGCGGATAATTTTAAACTCTTTAAAGGCATTGAAGGTTTTAAATTTAACATTCCAACAGTCGGATATAATGATTGGCCTCCCGTAACACATGGTCAGCAAGGAGCGGCAGAATCACTGAACGGATTTTGCATTGCTCAACGCCCTGTGTGCCTGCCATTTTAAAGTCTCTGAACTTAACGGTTTCTTTCAAAGAATTCGATGTCAATGTTTGACCTTGGGCGTTACGGCAGGTATCCAATAATGCGGAATATTCCTTAGCAAACTCGTCTGCTGAATGGAACAGCTCTACTTCCGACGGGTCCAGAAGCCCACGTATAAACATTGCGTGCTCCATCATAATCCGGTTCCAGAAGCATTCGACCTCTTTCATTGATATGTCTGTCAAATCCCCTTGGTTTTCAAGCATTTCAACATACTCACGATATAGCTTTGCTTCCCTAGTTATATGTTCAATCAGCAACGGATAATTCATAGTGAACATACCGCAGCATAGAACATTTTTTAAAATACTTTCCTTAAAGGAAATCAGTCCATTCAACAGCTCGATTGCCGTACGGTTGAGCTCCTGTATCTGATGATGCTTATCCGGACTGTTACCATATTGACTGCAACCGCTGACCAAGCGCAATTCCTTAGCGGTTATTTCCTTATTGATTGAGATACCGGTAAAATGTTCCGTCTGTTTTTCCGCCAAAGCCGTAAATTTTGTGACCAATTCACCCGAATTCAGGACCTTCTGACTTACAATACCGTTACTGAGCGTGACCGCCTGACACAGAAGCTTGTCAAATTCTTTTTTATAAAACTCGGCTTTGTTCGAGAAGGACACATTAACAGGAGTAAAACCCGCCCTTAAAAACAAGGAATGCTCTTTCATTATGCGTCCAAAAAACAGATGTAATTCCAGAGATTTTACCACATAGCTATCAGTATACATATTTCCCTCCATTAAAGATTAGAGTGTAAGTAATTCAATATATGCAATTTCCGCATATTTTGTTCCGCTTTCCGGCATAGAATACAGGGATGTGAAAAACATTTAGTAATAAGACCTTAACTATGTTACGTACTTGTCAATCTAAGCTGTATCCAATAACAGTCCAAATATATTTTGGCAGTACCAAAGCATAGCCACTCCAGCCCTTCCTTACCACCTTAGCCTTGTTGCATTCCATTTTACAATTCAAAACGTAAACATGGACGGCAAAGTTGCCTTTGAAATCCACCATGTCTATAGGGACATATTTTAATATAATATCACGAGAGGTAAATCAGTGGGGATGTACCGTATAAGGAGTGCATTTTCTCTGTTTTCTTTTTGTCAACATACCACATGCATATGTAAAATGGGTGCAATTACAACTAAATTTCCTATATGTAATATTTTGTATTGACTTTTATCCGAAATCGGACTATAATAAGAAAGTCCGAATCCGGACAAAAAGGAGGCCGACCTATTTTGGAAAAACAGAATTCACGCAAACTACTTACACAGTTCAATAATCTATACAAGGAGATGGATGATGTATACCATTCCCTCGCCCGCCATTACGGACTGTCTGACTGTGCGTTTTGGATTCTATACACAATTAGAGAGAATAAAGACGGCTATACGCAAAGCCAGCTCTGTGAGATGCTGTCACTAAGCAAACAAACCGTGAATTCAGCGTTAAAAAACCTTGAAACGGCGGGTTATATCAGGCTTGAGCCTGTTACGGGAAACCAGAAAAGCAAACGGATCCTTTTGACTGATGCAGGCAGTCGGTTTGCTGCAAAAACCACGGACAATGCAGTGCTGATGGAGCTACGCGTCTTTGATCAATTCTCAGCAAAAGAACAAGCAATGCTTTTTCAGCTGCTCACCGCATATGTGAAACAACTGGGTAAAGAAGCGCAAACCATCTTGAGTCAACCGGTTATAGAGGGATTAGATGAGCATTATAACGATTAGCCGTGAGTTTGGCAGCGATGGCAGAGAGCTTGGAAAACTCCCAGATGATATTTTTCACTTTGCCTATTATGACAAAGAGATTATTTTGGCCATTGCAGAGGAAAGCAACCTGGCTGAAACCTATGTTGAAGAAATGATGGAAATAGGGTTATCACACAGCTGCCCGATCACGGTTGGGCGCACATTTTACTATCCGGCATTCCTCCACCAGAACACAACGAATATGCTTGTTCAGCAGAAAATAATTAAGGCCTTGGCCGCAAAAGGAGATTGTGTTGTCGCCGGGCAAAGCGCGGATACAATTTTATGGGGGCATATGCCATTCAATCTATTTGTCTATGCTGATTTATTCGCAAAGCTGAAGCGATGCAGGGAACGTGCTCCTGAAGGTGAATGCTTAACGGACAGAACATGATGAAAAAATCAAACAGGTGACGCCGCAAGGGTAAGGAGCCGTGAAATGCTGTCCTGTCTGAAGCGGGGACAAAAAGAAGGCTGTCAGCTGTGCGTTAATACAACGGGCGCACAAATCAAAACACTTGCACCGCATATAGCGAATTATGCAAAATACTGGTTAGGAATCAATAAAACATGAGAATACAATTATCGGATCATTTTACCTATAAAAGGCTGCTTCGCTTTGTAATGCCATCCATTGTCATGATGATATTCACCTCAATCTATGGCGTGGTGGATGGATTGTTTGTGTCCAATTTCGTTGGCAAAACGCCCTTTGCCGCAATTAATCTTATCATGCCCCTACTGATGGGCCTTGGCACCATTGGATTTATGATTGGAACCGGCGGGAGCGCGCTGGTTTCCAAGACCTTGGGCGAGGGACAGCCAAAAAAAGCAAATCAATATTTTTCAATGCTGATCTGCATGACGGTAATCAGCGGCATTGTCCTCACGGCCATTGGCCTGTTTGCGATTCGGCCTGTAGCCCTAGCGATGGGAGCGACCGGCGAGCTTTTGGAGAATTGCGTTGTGTACGGCAGCATCATGCTGACATTTCAGACTGCTTTCATGCTTCAAAACGTATTTCAAAGTCTCTTTGCCGTTGCAGAGAAACCGAAGCTTGGCCTCATGATAACCGTTGCCGCAGGCATGACCAATATCCTTTTGGACGCGCTTTTTATCGCTGTATTCCGTTGGGGCCTTGCAGGGGCGGCGATTGCGACGGCCGTGAGTCAGATCGTCGGAGGGATTATCCCAATCATCTACTTCGCCAGACACAACAGCAGTTTGCTTAGTTTGACAAAGCCTGTATTCAGTGTTAAAACGATCCTAAAGGTCTGTACCAACGGTTCTTCCGAGCTGATGACTAACCTTTCAAACTCTGTCATTGGGGTATTATACAACTTGCAGCTTATGAAGATCGCCGGGGAGAACGGAATCGCGGCCTATGGGGTCATCATGTATGTGAACTTTATTTTCAACGCGATTTTCTTTGGATATGCGATTGGAAGCGCGCCTGTAGTCGGTTATCATTACGGAGCGGAAAATTATTCAGAGCTAAAAAACCTGTTCCGGAAAAGCCTGACCTTTATAGGGATCTGCGGTGTTTCCCTGACGGGCCTGGCTTTACTATTGGCGGCGCCGCTTTCTAAGATTTTTGTTGGTTATGATGTAGCATTATTTGAAATGACTGCTCACGGGTTTCGATTGTTTGCTTTATCATTTTTGATTGGCGGCTTCAATATATTCAGCTCAGCCTTTTTCACCGCGTTAAATAACGGTTTTGTTTCAGCGACAATCTCCTTCGCAAGAACGTTTTTGTTCCAGTCCATTATGGTAGTATTCCTTCCGCTGGTACTTGGTATAGACGGCATTTGGCTGGCCATTGGTGTGGCGGAGTTGCTGGCATTGTCTGTGACGGCGCTCTTCTTCATCAAAAAGAAAAAGAGGTATCAATATGCTTAGTATATTTTTGTAAGAATAGTCAACAAAGACAATGGCAATATTCAGCGCGTCAAAAAAGCGGCACAGCCGCTTTTTTGAGGTTACGGGTATTGCCCTTTTCCCTTCAGGCTCCCGTGCGGCAAGACCCGCAAAGAACGAAATCTCCACGGTTCTTATTCGTTCTTACGCGCATGCCGCTATTCTGAAACCGCGCAGAAGCGATATATAAATGGAACCAACCTGAACAACCAGGCTGATATTTTATACTGGACAGGACATGGGACGCCTGATGGTAGATTGTCATATTGGGATGGATCTGAATATTTTAATTATCCTGTTGGTTTTATCGGCTACAATCAAGTTGGAAGCCTTCTTATGGGATGGAGTTCTACAAGCGGCTACTACTCAAATACCAGTTGGAATTTCGATCTTAAATGGGCTATTTTAGCATGTTGCGACCAGTTTAAAGAAGAGCCCACTCGTCTGGCATGGGCCAGAACGCTGCCCGGAAGAAGCCATAGGGCGCATATGGTCTTAGGATATGCGGAGGTCGCTCCTTTAGGTCCCAGAGATACGGAAATAATAAGCCTTTGGGGCATACTCGCCAATGGGAAGATGCCTCTATTAAACGCCTGGATACAGGCTAACATTCGAAACGGCGAGCAACTTATAGGAGGGATATCCCATTATAACGCGGTTAATGACCGCATGCCAGGCGTGGGGGCGTATTCCACAAGCACATTGCCAAGCACAATGCCGGATCTGAGGTACTATGTGTCCGTCAACCCTGGGGTGAGGATTGACGTTCGTTCATCCGCGCTTATACAGCCGAGCAGTATACCGGAGAATAATTACATGGCATCCGTACCCATGGATGATTTTATGGTGTCTGTGGATATTCCATATGAACAATACCAGCAGGGATTGGTTGAATCCGGCAGCTATGAGGTTTCTCCAAAGGTCTTTGACACAGCTAAAGTTTTATATGATGTATTCGGCGTAAACGATGTCGCTCTTACGGAGAACGAAGGAATAATGAAAGCCGAAGAGGGCAACAGGAGCCTTGTAGTAGAGACGCGGAGCGGAAACATGCATGTGCTTGAAAATGCAAACCTGCTTGACAATGTGGGGCTGAGCTGTACAATAAAGGAAGGCTGGAACACGGCCAAGCAATATCTGTTCGACCACAATCTTATCAGCAATCAGGAGATGAATGAGATAAGGGACGTTGAGGTGATTAAGGTGACGGAGCAAAGCCTGGATGTTACCGGCGCGCAAAACAACGCTCCAACAATCGATATCGGATACATCTATGTCATCAACAGGTATATTGATAACATCCCCGTCAATATTTCAGGCGACGGTCTAGTGGTTTACGTAAGTCAAAACGGGGTCAACTGGGTATCCAAGCAGTGGAGCGGCGTGAATGCCGCGGGGGAGAAAATAGATCTCATCCCATCGCGGAATATAATTCAGGGCATAGGCGGCATCTTATCCGTAGGGAACGTGACGAATGACATCAAAATAACTGGAATAGAGCTTGAATATTATCCAACCGCTACGGATTCGGGAATCAGGTTGAAACCCGTATGGCGGTGCGATTCCGACAACGGCTCTATCATAATCGACGCGGAAACCGGAACGTTAATCAGCATGTAGTGTAAAAGGAGTGGTGTACTATGAAAAGATGGATAACTGTGGCGTTCGTGTTATTGTTGACAATCTGTACAGTTGGCTGTTCATCAAAAAGCCTGCGGTTTGCTAAAACCGTAACGGTGGACTATGGCAACTGGAGCGAACTAGTGGCGCACGCCGATGATGGCAAAACCGTTGTAATTGACGATCCGGAAGATGTAGCGGCGCTGGTAAAGATATTCTCCAATATGAAGAGCGACAATGGCAGTGATTGTGGTTACTTTATGTATCGAATCACCTTTGAGGGAAACGGCAAGCGGGAGGTACTGTATCCTGCTGGGGACAACTGCGACACCGTTTCAAACGAAAATGGGAAATATTATGTTATGGGGGATGAAAACAAAAACTTACTTGCAGCCCTGCTGGGGAAATATGATATTTACATGCCGGATGCCGCTATCTATCAAGAGCCGTCTGAAACAGATTAAAACCAACACGGCCTTATCGCTGAAGATGAGGCCGTCCATCCATATGCGTGTTTGCGATAGCGCATTAGGTTAATCACTTCCTATCAAGCTAAGACTGTTTAGTTTTATAGATTTCTTGATTTTTTAAGCGGGGAGGGGTTCCCTCAAGTGAAGTCTTATTTAGATTTAAAACAGACTTTACCGACAACATTTTATTAATTTGTCTAGATAATTAGGGCATTCTACGTTGGTTCGAGTCCAACAGGGGGAGCCATGCCGGAGCAAAGCGAACTTTGCTCCGTTTTTTTACAAGAAAAACATCCGCCCGCTTCCTTGCTCCTCCTATTACGCAAAAAGTCGCGCTCGCTGCGGTCATACCCTTGCGTGAGCGGGCGCTACGCCACCGCTTCGCCGCCAACCTTTTGCGGCATGCGCCTTCGGCGCAAATACATCTATTTTGTACCAATAACACATGGAAGCCCGCTGAACGCCAATGATTTCAGGGGCTTTGGTTGGGCGGTTTGGCGCCGCATATGCCGGAGCGGGGGCGGGAGTAGAGATGCTATGGTGGATAGGAGCGATAGGCGTGGGGCTGTCGGCAGTGCTTGTGTACTGCGACGGCAACAATCCAAGTCTAACGGGCAAGTATTGAGTTTAGGGGGCGGAGTGACCCGCTCCCTGCTGTTATTGTTAGTTAGCCTTTACTTTGATTCTAATGTTTGGGGGAGCGGGCCCCCTCTTTTTTGTTTATCAAAACAAATCCATTTTTAAAAGGTATAGCCAAAAGAGGCCCAAAAGCGGGATGAATATTGACAAAATATGAACGGGGCTGATAAAGTGAAGAAGTAATTACCATATATTGTAAAAAAGAGAGGAAAACGAGATGAAAACAAGATGAAAACAGCAGCCCGAATCATAGCGGTAATAATGGCGGTGATGAGCCTGTTCACGTACACGCTGAGCGAAGCAAACAGTGTATTGGCGGAGGAGCTGAGGGAGCAGAGGGAACTGGATGAAGCGATAGCGGGGATGCAGGAAGCGTGGGAGGGCACGGAGCCGGAGGAGCTTACATACAGCGGACTGGTGGGGGAAGAGACGGAACGGCGCGGGGAGTACACGAAGCACTTCAGGCGTGGAGACGGGCTGGTGGAAGCGGTGACATACCCATATCCGGTGCATATTGAGCAGGAAGAGGAATGGGTTGATATAGACAACAGGCTGGAATTGGTAACGCTGGGGGACGGGAGGCAGGTATACAGAAACAGGGCAAACGACTTTGAGGTGAGCTTTGGGACGAGTCTTAACAGCGAAAAGCTGGTGGAGGTGAGCTACGGAGGGCACGGGCTTTCGTGGAAGCTATCGGGAGCGTGCAGCGCGGTCGGGGAAGTAGAAGCGGAAGCGGGGGAGCCCGCGGAGCAGACGGATGAAGAGCGTGACATGGGGTTGAGGTTTCCTGAGGAGCTGTCTGGCAGGATAACATACGATGACAGCGATAACGGAGCGCGGATCAGCTACGAGGTAACGGGGAAGTCGGTAGCGGAGCTGATCACGATAGATGAAGCGCCGGCAGGGGAGCTTTCATACAGGCTGGAGATAACGAGCGCAACGGTGACGCCTGTAAAGGAAGGCGGGACGGTGTACCTGAAGGACGCGGAGAATGAAACGGTGTTCGTGATCAACGAGCCAACGATGTGGGACGCGAACGGGAGCGAAGGCGGGAGCGTAGAGGTAAGCTTAGAAGAGATCGTTGATGAAGGCGGAGGAATAAAGAGCGGGGAAACGGACAGCGTGTTTGCGTACACTATCAAGCCGGACGCGGAATGGCTGGCAAGCGGGGAGTGTACGTATCCGGTAACGATTGATCCGGACATCCAGCCGGTGTTCAGGGGAACGGTAGAGGATACCTATATAAGCAACAACGAGCGGGACGCAAACTTCAACGGACGGGACAGGCTGAAGATAGGAGGGACGCCTCACTACCGTAGTTTGATCAAGATCACGGGACTGCCGGAGCTGGAAGCAGGGGACGTGGTGATAGAATCGACGATGAACATGTGCAGGTACAACACGAGCGAAGCCTACGGAAAGGAGATCGACGTATACAGGGTAACCAAGGCGTGGAACGCAAACACGGTAACATGGAACAGCTTCAATCCGGACAGCGCGCAGTCGGTGGCGCTGGAACGGGTGGAGAGCCTGGCGGCGACGCAAAGGCAGAACTACTTCAATACATTTGATATAACGCGGCTTGTGAAGGAGTGGTACGCGAACCCGACGCAAAACCACGGTATGATACTGAAATCGTGGAACGAGGCGCAGAACTGGTATACGGAATACCGGTCGTCGGACTATAACGCGAGCTATCCGGCGCATCCGTTCTTCAGCGTGATATATGTAAACGCGACGGGGCTGGAGGGGAACTGGACGTACCACAGCCAGGACATAGGAAGAGCGGGAACGGGGTCGGTAAACGCGTATACGGGCAACCTGGCGTATACGCGGACGGACGCGACGGTAAGCAACCGGGAGATGCCGATAGAGATAACGCATGTATATAATACGAACGATAAGGACACGGACTATGGCTACGGGTATGGATGGCGGATAAACTACGCGCAGACGGTGGAAGCGGTGTCGCTGCGGAACCGGAGCGAAACGGCGACGTATTACCGGCACACGGACGGAGACGGAACGCGGCACTATTATGTGAAGGAAACGGCGACAAAGTACGTAAACGAGCTGGACAAGGACTCGGTGCTCACGATCAACACATCGAACGGGACTATCACGATAAGCGACAAGGGGGACAACAAGCTGGTGTTCGCGTGCGAGCAGTTCGACCACGACGGGAACAGGGGAACGGGGAAGGAATGGCGGGGGCGGCTTACGCGGCTTGAGGACGCGAACGGGAACAGGACGAACATAAGCTATACTAGCACAACGCTAACAAACCTGAGGGTGTCAAAGGTGCAGGAGCAGCTGAAGGGGAGCGCAAGCGGAGGGCAGAGCATAACGCTGAGCTACAGCGGGAACCGGCTAAGCGGGATAACGCCGGCGGACGGGCTGAACGTGACATACGCGTATACGAACGGAAGGCTGACGCGAATAAGCAACACGGATGGAAAGAACTGTGAGTACACATATAACACAAACGGCTGCCTGACAAAGGCAAAGAACATAGACGGATATGAGATAAACTACACGTATACGGGAAGCGCGCCGTACCGAGTAACAAAGGCGGCTGAAAAGAGCGGGAGCGCGGAAGGACAGTATCTAAGCTACGAATACGGATGGGGAAGCACGACGGTAAGGGACAAGCAGGGGCGAGAAACGGTATACCAGTTTGACAAGTACGGACAGGCGGTAAGCGTGCGCGACGAAGAGGGAAACGCGGTATACGCGGCGTACAACACGGGGGAACGGACGGTGACGCAGCTGTCGGCGGTGTCAAAGGTGCAGACGACGACGGTGAACATAATGGGAAACCATAGCTTTGAGAGGGACGATATATGGTCGCTAAGCAGCGGAGCGTGCTACGATGGAGGGAAGCGGCACACAGGGAAGCGTAGCCTGAAGCTGACGTCGACTTCGGGGAATCAGGCGAGCGCGGCAATGGGGCAGGCGCTGGAGCAGGGCGAGACATATACGTTATCGTGTTATTTCAGCGGAAGCGGCGCTGGCAAGCTGGAGGTAACGTCGGGAGCGACGCTGCTGGGCGAGTCGGAGGCGATAGAGGTAAGCGGGACGGCGGGCGAGGACTGGTACCGGGGGTCGGTAACGTTTTCGCCGATATCGAGCGGAGCGACGATAAGTATAACGATGCCGGAGGGAACGGCGGGAACGGTATACGCTGACTCTGTGATGCTGGAGAAGGGAGAAACGCCGAACCGGTATAACCTGCTTGAGAACGGCGACTTTTCGCAAGGGCGCTGGTACTTTGAAGAGAGCGGCAATATCGGGTCAGGCGACGGGATAGTAACGGACACGAGTGGAAGCCATCCGAGCGGACTGTCGGACAGGGTATACAAGATCACGGGGAACGCGGAGCAGCAGAAATGGATCTACCAGACGATACCGGCAGCTGGGGAGAAGGGTGATACATACTCGTTCGGGGGATGGCTGAAATCGGACTCGATAGCGAGGAACACGCAGAGCTACAACAACCGGACATATGGGATCAAGCGGATCTCGGTGGAGTTTCTGAACGCGAGCGGGAGCAACGTGGGAGCGGCGTCGATGGTGTACTTCGGCGCGGATACGGATGAGTGGCAGTACGGATGCGGTACGGCGATAGCGCCGGCGGCGTACACGCAGATACGTGTGAGCGCGAACTTCCATTATACGCGGAATACGGCGTATTACGACGGGCTGCAGCTGTACCGTGAGGAGTTTTCGCAGGCGTATACATATGACGGAGAGGGAAACCTGACGGGATACAAGTCGCTGATAGGGCAGGAGGATAAGTATGAATACGACAGCAGCGGCAATGTAACGAAGGCGACGGACGCGCGGGGGAACGCGTCGACATACACCTATGACGGGAAACACAACCAGCTTACGGCGACGAGTGCTGAGGGCGTGGTAACGAGCAACACGTACAACACGAACGGGCAGGTAACGGAGAGCCGGGTAGGCGACAGCGGCACATACATACGGAGCAGCACGCAGTACGAGCAGCAGTCGGGAAACGTAATCCAGGTAACGGACGCCAAGGGGAAAAGCATCAGCTACGGTTTTAATGAAAGCACGAGGCAGAACACGAGCGTGACGGACGCAGAAGGGAACACAACGGCCTATACATACGGAAACGCGGCGGAGATGCTGAGGCTTAGTGGTATAAGCGCGCCGGAGCTGGCGGCGGTGGAGTATGCGTATGACGGAAACGGGAAGCTGAGCGGGATCAGGAGAGGCGAAACGGAATACGGCTTTGAGTACGACGCGTGGGGACGTACGACAAGGACGAGAGTAGGCGGGATCGGGCTGTCGGAGAACGCGTACGACACGTATGGGCGGCTGAGCACGGTAACGTACGGAAACGGATACAGAACGCGGTACATATACGACGAGCTGGACCGTGTGGTGCGGATAAAGACGCAAGCGGGAGCGGGAGAAATAACGGCGTATGAGTACATTTACAACGGCGAGGGAGACCTGTACGAGCTGAGGAACTACAAAACGAACCGGGCGACGGTCTTTGAATACGACCATTCGGGAAGGTGCATGAGCACGACGGTGAAGGCGTTCGAGGTGAGGAACGGGAAGATATCGTACACGGGAACGGAAGGGGGATACAGGTACGAATACGACCCGAACAACAACCTGAGCCGGATAAAGCAGAGTGTAAACGGAGAAGAGTGGAGTGTAACGTACACATATGATAAGGACAACCGTGCAAAGACGACGAGGCTGGACAACGGGAAGGTAATAACGAACAACTACGACGGGATAGGGCGTGTAACGAGCCGGACGCTGGGATTGAACACAACGTACACGACGCAGCTGCAGTATGAGTCGGGAGCGAATGGGTCGCAGACGGCTATGCTGTCGAGCTATAAGAACGGAGACGACCTGACATGCACCTATTCATATGATAAAAACGGGAACATATTTCACATAATGTATGGCCGAACACTGTTTAACTACGAGTACGACGGGGCGAACCAGCTGGTGAGGGAGAACCTGTTTATAGAAACGCCTGAAGAGAGCAGGACAGTAACATACGAGTACGATGAAAATGGGAACCTGCTGAGGAAGAAGACATACCCGCTTAGCACTGGGGAGCTGGGAGAGGCGACGAGCACGATAGAGTACGGATACTCGGATGGAGACTGGCAGGACCAGCTGATAAGCTATAACGGAAAGAGCATCACATATGACAGCATGGGGAACCCAGTAAACTACATGGGCAATACACTGACCTGGGAAGGCAAGCAGCTGACGGGATATACAAAACCAGGAAAAGTGGTAGCAGGGCCGAAGGTGATGACGTATACATACGATGAAAACGGTTTGAGGCAGACGAAGACGGCGGACAGTGTAACGACGCGGTACTACTACAACGGGAGCGCGCTGATGGGGCAGAGCGACGGGACTGACACGCTGGAATTCAGCTACGACGGTAACGGGAACGC
>ERZ857984.1119-NODE-1119-length-24760-cov-5.905728_pt1 | contig 24760 bp, 20 predicted proteins | sample MGYA00519914_ERZ857984 | MGnify/ENA primary metagenome ERZ857984 (study PRJEB31778, sample SAMEA3449417) | human gut metagenome | biome: human gut; feature: human-associated habitat; material: faeces | place: United Kingdom | collected 2010/2012 ... | reverse complement strand
ATATGGCTCCTGAAAAGTATCCGGCCGGCGCTGTGGTCACGGGCAAGGTGGTCCGCATCACCACGTTCGGCGCTTTCGTGGAGCTTGAGCCGGGCATCGACGGCCTGGTGCACATCAGCCAGTGCGCTCCTACCCGCATCAACAAGGTGGAGGATGCGGTCAACGTGGGCGATGTAGTCAATGTGAAGGTGCTGAGCATCGATCCCGAAGCCAAGCGCATCAGCCTGAGCATCCGTGCGCTGATGGAGCCCGAACCCGCCCCCGTGGAGGAAGCGCCCCAGCCTGCTTACGAGGATGACGGCGCCGAGGCCGTGCCCGTGGACATCGAGGCCGTGGGCAAGGCGCTGGAAGCCGAGGCCGCTCAGAACGAAACCAACGAGTAATAACCGGATACGTTTCCCCGCATGCTGCGGCATGCGGGGCTTTTCTATGCGCAAAGTAGTCGGCCTTTTTAGGAAAAAGATTGCAAATCGTTGCGGCCTGTGATATAATACTACAAACTGATGGTCAATCAGGTCTATCTAAGCTGTCCAAATCCGCCTGAGTGAAAAGAGGTTCTTGTGCGCTACGCGATGCTTTTGAAGCCGCATCCTAATGTTCGTTATCGCCAATCCCTGCAAAAGCTGGCATTGATCGAACTGGAATGCATCCTTGATGCTTGGCATGTAACCTGTGACCGGCCAAGGATAGCGTATCTGGCGAACGAGCCTTTTTTAGTGTTTGAAGCGCAGGAGCTGAACGAGGCGGCATGGGCGGCGATTTCAAGACATTCGGCCATCTGTTTGGCTGCCCAGCTACGGGACGACGGCGCTTTACAGCCCGTTGCACGCGCATGCGCTGGCTGGCTGCCGGAGGATCTGCCCCATGTGCTCAAATACAAAGGCAAAACCAATGCGGACTTCACGTACCTGATGCTGCACTGCGCCAGGGCTGCGTCTGCTTTTGCACATGAGCCGGGACCTTTGCGCATACTGGACCCCATGTGTGGAAAGGGCACGACGCTGATGTGCGCTCTGTGTGAGAACTGTGATGCGGTCGGTGTAGATACCGATGCAAAGGCTATCCGGGAGGCGGAAAGCTATCTGGAGCGGTCGCTGAAGCTGCATCGGATCAAGCATCGGCGTGCGTCGGGTGCGCTGACGCTGCCGGACGGCAAAAGTGCCAGATGGAGTGAATACGCCCTTGCGCCGGACGCGCAAATCATGCGCACAAGCCCGCTTTCCCTTCGTATGATCCATGGGGATGCAGGGGGACTGGATGCGTTGATTCGCCCACAAAGCTGCCATTTGGCGGTGTGCGACCTGCCCTATGGCGTACAGCATGCACCCCGGGAGAACGGCGCGATGTCCTCCCTGTCACGGCTTGTTGAGCGCGTCTTGCCCGGATGCGTCCGAGCGCTCAAGCCCGGAGGCGCGGTGGCGTTTGCCTTTAATCTCAACACACTGCGCCGTGCAGAGGTCGCCACTCATATGGAGAGGGCAGGGCTGGAGGTCATGAGCCAGCCGCCGTATGATGATTTTTCCCACTGGGTGGAACAGGCGGTGGAACGTGATGTGGTGATTGCGCGCAAAGCGTGACCCCCCGGCAGCCTGCCGGAGTAGACCAGGTTTCCGTTAACTGTTTAAGGAGGGTTCATATTGCAGAACGCACAGCTGCAAGCGATGACGGTTGTTCAGCTGCGAAAGCTTGCGAAGGAAAATGGCGTGAAATTGAGCGCTGGAATTGATAAATCCGGAATCGTTGCGCGCCTGTCAGAGGCGCTATCCGACGAGCCGACTGTTCAGCCGTCTCCGCCGGAACAGGCCCAAGCGCTGCATGAGCCGGCTCCGGAGCCCGAACCTGCCCCGGAAGCGCAGAAAGAGGACGCAAGCCCTGCCCAGACGCAGGAGAAGTTGCAAGAAGCGCCTCTTTCGGCGGATGTAACCGCGGTGTCCCCCGGAAGTTCGGGCTTTCGTCCCTGGAACAACCCGCAGGAGCAGGGCGGCTTCCGTCCGGTTTACCGGCAGGCATGGCAAGCGCGCAGCACGTCGCGCGATACCGCGCAGACGCCCGCTTGGCAGCAGCGTGCTGCGGGTACGGTCAACCGCTTTGGCCCTCCTGCCCGCACATCCCCCGCGAGGCAGGCAGAACCCCAGGAGCCGCACCGGCAGACAGGGGAGTATACCGCACGTCCGGCTCCCCAGGAAAACGTGCCCAAGCTGGATGGATACCGCCTGGGATATCGTGCGGCTCCGCAGCGTACATCCTATCAGAACCGCGGAGAATATGCTGCGCGTGATCAGGGATACAATGGCTATCAGCAGCGTGGTGGGTATCAGCAAAGCGGCTACCGGTCCTCTGGCAGCAGCTATGGATATCAGCAGCAGCGCGGCTATCAGCCACCTTCCTCGGAGGTCCACTACAACGACGCACTGTACCGCATGCCGCGCGACCCGCAATTTGCAGTCCAGGCTGAGGAAGGCCAGATTCCCGATCTGTTGAAAGTGCAGGAAAGCGAACCGGCCAGCGGCATTCTGGAGATTTTGCCGGATGGATATGGCTTTTTGCGCGGGCATACGCTATTGCCGGGAAAAAAGGATATCTACGTTTCCATGGCGCAGATTCGCCGCTTCGGACTGCGCACGGGTGATCTGGTCGAGGGCACGGCGCGCTCTCAGCGTGACAGCGATAAATTTGCCGCCTTGCTCACCGTGGACCGCCTCAACGGCCATGAGCCCGAAGAAAACCCGGACCGTTTATCCTTTGACCAGCTGGTGCCGGTCTATCCCAACCGGCGCATTGTGCTGGAAAGCGAGCAGGATCACGAGGATATGGCCATTCGGCTCGTGGACCTGATTGCTCCCATCGGATTTGGACAGCGCGCGATGATCGTCGCGCCGCCGGACAGCGGACGGCTGCTGATGCTTCGGGACATCTGTCGTGCCATCAAGCGCAACGATGCCGACGCGGAAGTGCTGATGCTGCTGATTGACATTGCTCCGGAAGAAGTGACGGAAATCCGCGAATCGGTGGATGCGGAAGTATTCGCTTCCACCTTCGCCGATGCGCCCGATACGCAGACCCGCGTGAGCGAAACGATGCTGGAACGCGCCGAGCGGCTGGTGGAGGATGGACGGAATGTGGTGATTCTTCTGGACAGCCTTACCAAGCTGACGCGTGCCTATCAGGCGGCGTTGGTGCAGGGAGGGCGTCCAATGACCAACACTGTCACCCCTGCGGCACTGGTTCGCCCAAAGCGCTTTTTCGGTGCGGCACGCAATACCCGCGACGCCGGAAGCCTGACCGTAATCGCTACTATCGCGGTGGAAACCGGCTCGCGTGTGGATGATATCATCTTTGAGGAATTCAAGGGAACGGCGAATATGGAGCTGTTCCTGTGCCGTCATCAGGCGAGCGATCCGGTCTATCCCATGATTGACCTGCAGCTCAGCGGCACCAAAAAGGATGATATGCTGCTGAGCGACGAGCAGAAGGAAGGTCTGCGCGCGATTCGTAAGGTGCTGGCCTCCACCACCAATGGGGAAGCCGTGGTACAGTTGATTGACATGATGCAGAAAACACACTGCAACGCAGACCTGCTCAATCGTCTGCAGGATTGGATTGCCCTGTGGGAAAAGAGCGGCTTTCTGAAGCATTGAACAGGACCAGTTTTCCTGTGGCCCCGCCAGACTGTTTTGGCGGGGCGTTATTTTTACATTCCCAATGTGGGTGTATTCTTGACGCAATGCGGAGAAAATGCTATTGTATGAAGCTGGGTACAACTTTTTATCCCGAAGGTAACGAGGTGTAAGAATGACGGACAACCATTCCGGCACGAGGAGCCGCGTCCGGCGCAGCGAACGGGCGCAGCATTTCTATGCGGCGCGGACGTTTTCGGACGAAGAAATCAAAAACGAGGAGCAGCCTTCCAATGCACAGGCCTTGGATAAGAAAAGCGCCTCCGAGTCTTCTGTAACCGCGCCGGCGGGCGAAGCCTATTTGCCCAACGAGCCGCTTGCATCCCACAAAGAAGCGCAGGAACGCTATACGCCCAATGACATTTCTGCACCGGCTGACGAGCCGGCCGCAGAAGGAAATGTGCCCCAGCTTGATTTTTCTGCCTACTATCGCAGGGACGGCTCGGCGTCGGAGGGCGACGGATCGGAGCCTGCCTTTGCGCCGCCCATCAAGCTGGATTTTTCCGGTTATGACGATCATCCCTGGAATGAAGGGCCGCAACAGGAACCGCTAAGCAACGTCTACCGTCCGCGCGAGGCCACCTGGGCCGATACCGCCCGGCGCGATGTGCTTGCGGCGGACGGCGTGGGCTATCAGGTGCAGGAAAGTGACGCGCCGGGCAGACGCAGACACCGCCGGAACATGCTGCGAAACACGCTGATTGCCCTGGTTGCGCTTGTGGTGCTGGCCGGTGGCGTCTGGGTGTTCCGCGAGCCCATAACGGAATGGCTGGGTCAAAGCGGCATCGTATCCCCTGCCAGTGAAGAGCCGTTTACCGCGGTGGTCACTCCCCAGCCCGTGGAAGGATATGACGCGGCGCCTGCCGTGGAGATTGCGGACAGCACGCGCACAGCCATCAGCAAGTTAAGCGGAACGGTGCAGATGGACATACGCGCCGTTACGGATACCCATGTGCTCACCAGCAATCTGCGGCCGGATGGCACCTATGATTTTTATCTTTTTACCGCTTCCGAAGGGCGGTTGTTATGCTATTTTGATGGCCTGTCGAAGGACGGAATGTTTCCTCAGGCATTCGGCGGCTTTTATGTGGATCAGGAGCCCTATCTGGTAGCGGCCAACGGATCTGCTCTGATTCGGCTGGATGATCTTGAGGCTACCTACGGACGGGAGCTGCGTCTGCATCCCATGTATAACGGTTGGTCCATCATTGAAGGAGTCGAGGACGGCAGCACCAATTACATCAGCGCCGCCGGTCAGATGCTCAGCACCCTGTGGTTTGCCCGTTCATATCCCTTTACAGGACAGTATACTGCGGCCTATGTGGATACCGGAAGCACGGCCGACAGCGATCAGCGGTATCTGCTGTATGTGCTGGGTCAGGATGGCACCATGAGCCGCTGGTTGGCAACCCCCGGCATGGACGAGCTGGTAGCCTCGGCATGCGGGGTAGCCTATATGGCTTCCGGCGAAATATACCTTTTGCCGGACACGTCCGCACCGATGGCCACCTCGCCGCAGGTGGACGCCTATCTGGATTGCGACGCGCTGGTGGTCAAGGACGCACAAACCGGCAAATATGGCCTGTTTGTAGCGGGGGAACAGCATTACGATTTCATTTACGATAGCATACGCCCGGTCGAATGCGATATTGAGTGGGCCGAAAAGGCCATCAGCGGCCCAGGCGGTACGTTCACCGTTCATGCGGTGACGGGAGCAACCTATCCTCAGCCGCTTTCGCATTCGTTTGTGCTGGAAAGAGACGGCCAGTCCGAATACGTGGCGCTTTCCACCCAGTCGTGCTATCCCATCCGGTTGGAAGGCGAGTTTTGAAAGGGAGGTATCCGTCGATGAAACGGTTTGCGGCGCTGCTGCTGGCGCTTGTGATGGCGCTGGGCACGGCATCGGCACAGGAGGCCGAAATGACCGCGCAGGGCGTAACGGTCGTGCGCAATCATGTGGAGGAAACGGTGGGCCACCAGCAGATTGTGGTGGATTATCCCACGTTCAGCTGCGATGATCCCCAGCTGGAACTATACCTGACGGACCGGATCACGGCACCGATTCAGGCCCTGCAGCGCAGGGGGCAGATGGCGCAGGATGACGCCTATGCCGATGGCGGGCTGGATGAAATCCGCGGAGGCTATAATGTGTCACTGGATTTTCCGGGCCTTCTGTCCGTGGAAGCCACGGTGCGCAATCGTCCCGTCGATGCGCAGGAAGCTACGACGGAGTTTTTCTATCTGCTGGTAGACCTGGACAAGCAGCAAAGCGTGACGGTGAATGATCTGTTTGAAGAAGATGCCGGCACGGTGAACGCAGCCCTTCAAAGCGCCGTATACGCCCGTGTAAGCGCACAGGAAGGGCTTGCGCCAATCGCATCAAAGGCGGATGTGCCTATGCCCAAATCCTATTTTGTGGCGTCTGCCGCGTTTCGCCTGCTCTATGCCCCCGGTCAGCTTGCCGATGAGGCCGTCGTGGTGGACATTCCCTGGTCGGAGCTGGCGCTTACGCCCTCCTCGCTTATGACGGGAGAGGAGACTCAGCCTGCTGCAACCGCTACGCCGCAAGTGCAGCAGACGGCCACGCCGCTGGCCACCGTTACGCCGGCGCCTCCGGCTACGCTGGACCCCAACTTCTCCCTGGCGCCGGTGGTTACGCCCACGCCCATGCCGCTGGCGGGTAATGATGCCATTACCGTAGATGTGCTCACCCACGGCCTGTGGAAGCCACTGGGGACCGATGGAGAGGTTTACTATCAGTTTACCGCGGACGGCAAGCTGCTTACCGTCACTGTGACTGACTACACCGTGACCGACGGTGTACTTGCCAGCGGCGTGCTTAACGGCACGCTTGACATCGGCAGCGACAGCGCCTTTACTCTGCACGGCGAAAACGGCGAGCTGAGCGGCTATGTGCTCAACCGTCAGGGCGAAAGTGTGGCCCCGGAGGAATTTGTGACGCCCACGCCCACGCCCGTACCTACGCCCACGCCGAGTCCGACCCCGACCCCCACACCCACGCCAACACCAACGCCGACGCCCAGCCCCACGCCTACCCTGTCGCCCTATCAGCAGGCGGTTCAGCAGGCGCCTAACCTGGCGAATCTGAGCGACGCCGCATTTGAAAAGGCGCAGACGCTCCCGGTGTATTGCGCTCCGGGCGAAGAAACCTATCGCGTGGATGGCGCGCAGGTAGACACGGACGAAACCGTGCTTATCTACGGCGTGGAAAACGGATGGGTACTGGTTAGCTACACCATTGGCAACGGTTCGCGCGGGCGGATCGGCTATATCAAGAATACCACGCTGGCTGATGCGGAAAACGTGGCGAAGCTGGGCTTCTGCTCGGTGCCGCTTACCTTGGCCAGCGACTGCGAGGGCACGGACGATCCGCTCTACGGCAAGGAGCCGCTGACCTCGCTTCAGGCAGGCGACAAGGTGACGCTGCTGGCTTTCATGGGTGATGAATGGGCCTATGTGCAGATTGGCCTGGAGGGGCGCGTATGCCGCCTGTTCATCCCACGTTCTGCGCTGTCGCAAAACTGACCCATTTGCCAGAGAGGAATGACGCACGTGGACCGCAAGGATGAGATCATTCAGCTGCAGATGGACGTGATCAGCCAGATGACGCAGAGCAACCTGCGCCGCATTGCCGATGATCTGTGGAGTGGCGGAACGGCCAACCCTGCTTCCGCCATTCCACAGCCTGAAACAGCCGCTTCCAAACGTGAGGAGGAACAGCCGCCTCCCGCTGAAACGCTGGATGACCTGCGCCGGGAACTGGAAGGGTACATCGGCCTTGCAGCCGTCAAGCGCGAGGTGGAAAGCCTGATCAATCTGGTATCCGTGCAGAAACTGCGCAAGGAAAACGGCCTTCCCGTGAGCGATCTGTCGTTGCATATGGTGTTTTCGGGCAACCCGGGCACCGGCAAAACGATGATCGCCCGTCTAATGGCGCGCGTGTACCGTTGCCTGGGGATCTTGTCCAAAGGCCAACTGGTGGAAGTAGACCGTGGCGGGCTGGTGGCCGGTTATGTAGGGCAAACGGCCATTAAGACCGGTGAGGTTCTTCAAAAGGCAATGGGAGGTGTGCTCTTTATCGACGAGGCCTATACGCTCACCGACCGGGGTGGCAGCGATTACGGGCAGGAAGCCGTCGATACCTTGCTCAAGGCCATGGAGGATCATCGGGAGGACCTGGTGGTGATCGTGGCCGGCTACACTGAGCCCATGGAGCGGTTCATCCATTCCAACCCCGGTCTGGAAAGCCGTTTTAACCGTTTTTTGCATTTTCCGGATTATACAGCACAAGAGCTGGCAGAGATCTTTGAATTGCGCTGCAAAGGCAGCGGGTACATACTGGCAAACGACGCAAGGCCCTTTCTTCTGCAACTTCTGGAACAAGGATGCCGCGATCCCAGAGGCTTTGGCAATGCGCGCGGCGTACGCAATTTATTTGAACGAGCGGTGAGCGCACAGGCCAACCGTCTGGCCCATGAGCCGCAGGTAACCCGCGAGACCCTCATGCTGCTAACGGTCGATGATCTTCGCGCAGGTGGGGGAGAAGCGCATGCTCCTTCCGAAAAAGCATAAATACAGTCTGTTTCGCGTGCAAGCTTTATCGCACGCGATTTTTAACGGGATTGGACAGGAAAGAAAGGATATCTCTGAAAACTGCTGGGACGCATGTGGCGGGGGTTGGTCCAGCTTTGGTGGACAGGAAGCTACCTCCAAAACCATGAGAGAATCGAGACGGTGTGTATCCCAGAAAAGCTTGGATCTTCACGGTGACTGTGTTCCCATTTTCCGTTATGACGGGGCATATAGGAACGGAGGAGATTGTGGTGCCCCCAGTTCTCTGGCTCCAAGGGGGAGCGAAATCACAGCATCTGCCTGAAGAACGGTTGGTGAACGAAAAGTCGTGCCCGGAGCGTTTAAGGGCAATGCCTCCAATACATGCAACAATCTCGCTTGGAAAGTCCACGGAAAAACCGGTGCCCTGCTTCGCATAAGTACCCAGAACGCGAAAGCGGGAGTAATTGTGCATGGTGGGGCATGAGTACAGCTTCAGCTGCGGACCGGCGATGCAGCGCCGGGGTATAACCGTCACATCGAGCTCAACAAGCCGCCTGGAATGCTGCCCTGCTCATAAGGTTTGGACTTGTTAGGCTTTCCCCCACAGCTGTTGCTGTCCAACCCTGCCTTCGCCCCCCCTGCAGGCTTTCCACGTCCGGGTTCCCGCGCTTTCGGATTTGGGCCCACAGCTTCACAATGCCCAGGGCAGGATCTAGCCGGTGCATACCGGAAATGAGTTTGTAGTCCTCCTCGGCATGCTGGTTGGATGGCTGTGGGGCAGGTGGGACTGGCAGGCCGGGGATGGGCGGGACCCATCGTAGCGGCCATGCCAGAAGCAGATGTAGGATTGGATTTTGTTGCCCTTATGGCTTGACCGGCTTATGCCTTATCTTTGCATGCGCCATCAGGGGAGGGGTACTTCATGTCCTGTGTTATCCTCCTGATGAGACTTGGGTGTTTTCCTTCGTTATTGCTGAAAATCAACGATATCAGACAGGGTTCAAGTCTCCTCTTTTTTTCCTACTCTCCAATATGTTTGACAAATCTGCAAAACTGGGAATTAGACATTTTTTGTTTACCTTCTTTGATTGCAAGGGACCTCTTACCCCTCGCCCGCATATCATGGCGCAGGGGGTGGCACAATGAGAAACGGTTATGACGAAGCGGCGGCCGTGGCTTACGCCAGGCGCTGGGCCCTGCTGCGCAATCCGGCCTATCTGGACTTCCACGGGCTGGGCGGGGACTGCACGAACTTTGTATCGCAATGCCTGTACGCGGGCGCGGGCGTGATGAACCGCACGCCGGTGTATGGCTGGTACTACGTAACGGGCAATGACCGCACCGCGTCCTGGACGGGGGTGGAATACCTCTACCGCTTTCTGACGGCCAATAAAGGGCCGGGCCCCTACGCGCAGGAGGTCGGCCGGGAGGATGCGGTCTCCGGCGACGTGGTGCAGCTGGGGGACGCAGGCGGCTATACCCACGCCGCCCTGATCGTGGATGTGCGGCAGGGCGAATGCTACGTAGCCGCCCACACGCTGGATTCGTGGATGCGGCCCCTGTCCAGCTACCGCCAGCCCGCGCGCAGGTTTCTGCACATTCTGGGCGTGCGCGGCAGGGGATAGGACCCGCTTGCGCAGCGCGTCGGAAATATGGTAAGATAACATGCCCGCGCACGCGGTATGCGGCATCCATACAGGGAAAGAGGAACGCGCTTTATGCGGCGAAAAAACGACCTTGGCAGAGACCCGATCGGACCGCTCGTTTTGAGAATTGCGCTGCCCAGCATGCTGGCGCAGTTTGTGAGCGTGCTGTACAGCATTGTGGACCGTATGTACATCGGCCATATTCCCGGGGTGGGCGATCTGGCGCTCGCGGGCGTGGGCGTATGCGGCCCGGTGGTGACGATGATCGGGTCGGCCGCCTCGCTGATCGGCGTGGGCGGCGCGCCGCTGATGAGCATGCGCATGGGCGAGGGGGAGACGGAGCAGGCCCGCCGCATTCTGGCCAACTGCTTTTTGATGCTCTGCGTGCTGTCGGTGGCGCTGATGGCGCTGCTTGCGCCCATCCGCGAGCCCATGCTGATGCTCTTTGGCGCGAGCGAAGCCACCTTTCCCTTTGCGGGGGCGTATTTTTCCGCGTATCTGTGCGGAACGCCCTTCGCGCTGCTCTCCACGGGCATGTGCCAGTTCATCATCTGCCAGGGATTTGCCGGGCAGGCCATGCTGTCGGTGGTGCTGGGCGCGGTGATGAACATTGTGCTGGACCCCGTGTTCATCTATGTGCTGGACATGGGCGTGACGGGCGCCGCCGTGGCCACGGTGATCTCCCAGGTCGGCAGCTGCGCCTTCGTGCTGGCGTTTCTGTTCGGCTCAAAGCCACATGTGCGCATCACCTTTTCGGGCTATGATGTCCGCGTGATGCGAAGGGTACTGCTCATCGGCTTTACCCCCTTTGCCATCATCGCCGTGGACAACGTGATGATCATCGCCATGAACGCCGTGCTCAAGCGCTATGGCGGCGCGGCGCAGGGCGACATGCTGCTCACCTGCGCCACCATCGCGCAGAGCTTCATGCTGGTGGTCACCATGCCGCTGGGCGGCATCAGCAGCAGCACGCAGACCATCCTGAGCTTCAATTATGGCGCGCGCAGGCCGGACCGCGTGCGGGAGGCGCAAAAGCGCGTCTTTGTGCTGTGCGCCGTCTATACGGGCCTGATGATGCTGGTGGCCTGGACGTGCGGAGGCGTTTTCGCGCGCCTGTTCACCACGGACGCCGGCATGGCGGACCAGGCGGTGTGGGCCATTCGCGTGTGCAGCCTGGCGCTGCTGCCGCTGGGCATTCAATATGAAATCGTGGACGGCTTTACCGCGCTGGGACAGGTGCGCTACTCGCTTCCGCTGTCCTTCTGGCGAAAGCTGGTCTACTTCGTGGCGCTGTTTGCGCTGCCGGCGGCCTTCGGCGCGCGGGCGGCGTTCTTTGCCGAGCCCGTGTCGGACGTGCTGGGCCCGGCGGTTTCCATCGCGGTCTACCTGCTGGCCATCCGCCGCATTCTGCAGCGGCGGGGGAGCGGCCCGCAGGGCGTATGAGCCGTTACAGCCAGGAAGGCAGGCGCAGGTCGTCGCGCCGCACGTTGGACCAGTCAAACAGCGCGGTCAGCTCCTCCAGATCCGCCGCACGGTCCTCCTCCAGCAGGCCCGCCGCATGCGCGAGCATGCCCAGCAGCCGCTGCGGGGTGTAGCGCCGGGACAGCGCGCTCAGGTCCAGATCACGGTCCCGCTTGGCCAGCCGCCGCCCCTGCGCGTCGGTGAGCAGTGGAATGTGATAGTAACGCGGCACGGGATAGCCCAGCTCGCGCAGCAGGTAAATCTGCCGGGGCGTGGCGGAAAGAATGTCGCGCCCGCGCACCACCTCGTCAACGCCCGTGAGCGCGTCGTCCACCACCACCGCCAGCTGATAGCCGAACAGCCCGTCCGACCGGCGCACGATGAAATCGCCGCAGTCCCGCGCGAGGTTTTCGCATTGCGGCCCCTGCAGGCCGTCCACAAAGCGGATTTCCTCATCCGGCACGCGCACGCGCAGGGCGGGGGAGCGTGCCAGCGAGAGCCGCCCGATCTCCTCCTGCGTCAGATGCGCGCAGGTGCCGGCGTATACCCGTTGCGTATCGCCCAGATTGGGCGCGGCGGAGGCCTGCTGCTGCAGCTGCGCCCGCGTGCAGAAGCAGGGGTAGATCAGCCCCTTGGCCCGGAGCCGTTCGAGATGGGACTGGTACACGGCCGTGCGCTCGCTCTGGTACAGCGGCGGCGCGTCCCACCGCAGGCCGAACCACGCCAGGTCCTCCACCGCCTGCCGGGCAAGGCTGCGCGGGCAGCGCGGCGCGTCCAGATCCTCGATGCGCAGCAAAAACCGCCCGCCCGCATGGCGCGCGGACAGATACGCCAGCATCGCGCACAGCAGGTTGCCCAGATGCAGCCGCCCGCTGGGCGTAGGCGCGAAGCGCCCGGTCACCTGCCCGCCGCCGGGCGGGGAAACGGCGCTTTTTGTGTCGGAAGCTGAGCAGCTTCGCACGGCATCACCCATGGACCCACCCCCGTTGTGGTTCATTGCGTTGCAAGCCCTGCGATCCCGGATCGCAGGAAGCCCCCGTCCGTTGCGAACATGGCCGGACCGTCCGGGCATGCCGGGGGAACCCGCGCTGGCCCAGGCAACCCGCCTCAGGGCCGGCGCCCCCGCGGGGGTCAGCCCTCGCCGGCATTCAGGCGTTTGACGGCATAGGTGGCGGAAATCAGATAGCCCAGGATGGGAGAGGCTCCGCTGCCGAGGACAGGCACCGGGAATAAGCCGGTGCAGGAGGCCGCCGTCAGCCCGGCGCAGAACAGCAGGCTTCCCTCGCAGAAAAGGCGCGCGGGCTGTCTGCGGATGCCCGCCGCGAACGGAAAAAACAGCACCGCCAGCGACAGCAGGCCATCAGCCACCAGCCCGTCCCCGATGCGCTGGCCAGCGTGAGAATCCCCTCCGCCTGCGCAACCGGCTCGGGCGATTTGAGCCATGCCCACGACAGAACCGCAAGCACTGTCAGAATCCCCCAGACGGTCCGCCGCAGCGCCCGGTCTGTATCCCCGTGCCACAGCGCGGGCAGCACGGCCATGGCGAAGGCGCCGCTCATGGAGGCGTCCGGCTGGAGAAACAGCAGCACGCCGGTCAGCAGACTCAGCGCGCAGGCCCCGCGCCGGTTTCCCGACCTGAAAAGCAGGTCCATTCCGATCAGCGCCACGGGAACGAATGCAAAGGCCGCGTTCAGGGCCAACGGCCCGAGGCGGATCCAGCGATGAATGGCCCCGATGCCTGAATCCAGAAAGGTGCAGCCGAGCGCCCCGACGCACAGCAGCATGGCGGCATAGCCCGGCGCGGCCCCGGACCGCGCACGTCGCGGGGCGGACAGCGTAAGGAAAAGGAAGGAGACGAGGCCGCCCGCCAGCAGGGCTCCGATGTTCTGCAGGGATGCGGAAAGGGGAATCTGATGCAGCCGCATCACATGGCTGCCGATGACCACCCCCGGCAGGGCCGATAAAAAGGGCAGAGCGTTCAATGCGGGATGCTTTTTCATATTCGGACACGTCCCTTCTTCCGGGTCCGGCCGCTGCCGCGCCGGCTCATGCCGCAACCGCAACAGGCCCTGGGAAAGCGGGAAAGGCGTCGCAACCGGAAGGGCCGCCCGGCTTCGCAAGCCTTTTCGCATGATGGCGATTCCATGAAGAAAATCCGCCTCGGCTGAGACGGATTGTGGTGCTGAAAGCGGGACTCGAACCCGCACGCCCATAGGACAGGAGATTTTAAGTCTCCGGCGTCTGCCATTCCGCCATTTCAGCAACTACAGATGGTATTATCCCGCAAAAACGCGGCGAAGTCAAGCACCAATAGGGGATTCGCCGGGCCGGGGCGTCTCCTCCATCGAAACCGATACCGGCGTTACCCCCAAAAGCGGCAGCACCCGCTCCCAAAACACCTCCTGCGCGAAGATCACGGTGGCCGCGTTGTCGCAGGGATGGAAGGCGATGCGCGGCGTATCCCGCACGCCGGGCTCATAGCACAGGGTGATTTCGTGCGCCTTGTCAAACCACAGGCCCAGCGGGCTCACGCTCCCGCTGGTCAGGTGCAGGCGTCCCTCCAGCGCCTCCTCCGGGGCAAAGCTCAGGCGCGACACCCCCAGCGCCTTGCTCACCACCGCCGTGCGAAACGGCGTGAGAGGCTTGAGCAGCATCAGATAAAACCGCGTTTTCTGGCGGTTGCACAGCAATATGTTTTTGCAAATGGTCACATCCGGCCCGATAAAGGGCATGCGCAGGCAGTCGTCAATGGTAAAGGCGCGCTCATGCTCGTGAAGCTCGTAGGGAATGCCGTTGTCATTGAGCAGGGCAAGAATTTCGCGCCGTGTGGAAAGCAGGTCCGTCATCACCGTTCCCCTCCGTAAACAGCCGTAGTAGACCTATCATACCGCAAATGCGGACGTTTGTATAGAACAAACCGCTCCGGCGTGCTATAATCGAGTGTACTTTTTCTGGATTGAATGCGGAAAGGATGCATCCAATGGACATCGTTCAAGCCCTTTGTCAGGAGTTTCACCTCAAGACCCAGCAGTGCGAAAACGTGCTGCGCCTGATTGACGACGGCAACACCATTCCCTTTATCGCCCGCTACCGCAAGGAGCAGACCGGATCGCTGGACGACCAGCTGCTGCGCGAGATTTACGAGCGCCTGCAGTACCTGCGCGGGCTGGACAAGCGCCGCGGGGAGATCGCCGCCGCGCTGGAGGAGCAGGGGAATCTCACCGACGAGCTTTCCGACAGGCTGCAAAAGGCCGCCACCCTGACCGAGCTGGAGGACCTCTACCGTCCCTTCCGGCCCAAGCGCCGCACCCGCGCCACCGTCGCGCGGGAAAAGGGGCTGGAGCCGCTGGCGCTGGCCCTGCTGATGCAGAACGAGACCAAAGGCACGGCGCAGGACCTGGCCCAGCCCTATGTGAACCCCGAAAAGGGGGTGGAGACGGCGGAGGACGCCCTCCAGGGCGCGCGCGACATTCTGGCCGAGCAGATGAGCGACGACGCCGACGTGCGCAAGTCCCTGCGCGCGCTGGCCATGCGCACCGGCGTGCTGGAGAGCAAAAACACCGGCGAGGAGGACAGCGTCTACGCCACCTACTACGATTTTTCCCAGGAGGCGCGCAACCTGCCCGCCCACCGCGTGCTGGCCATGAACCGGGGCGAGCGCGAGGGCTTTCTCAAGGTATCGCTTCGCCTGAACGGGGACGATTGCGTGGGCGTGGTGGAAAAGGCGTTCGTCCGCCCCGGCAGCGTGACCACCGAACAGGTGGCTTTGGCCGCGCAGGACGCGTGGGACCGCCTGCTTCAGCCCAGCATTGAGCGGGAGATCCGCGCCGATCTGACCGAACGCGCCAGCGCCAGCGCCATTCAGGTGTTCGGCAAAAACCTGCACCAGCTGCTCATGGCCCCTCCGGTCAAGGGCCGCGTCACGCTGGGCGTGGACCCCGGCTTCCGCACGGGCTGCAAGCTGGCCGTGGTGGATGAAAACGGCAAGGTGCTCGCCACGGGCGTGGGCCATTTCACCCTGCCGGGGCAGGAGGCCGCCAAGGCGCGCGCCCGCAGGGACATCATCGACCTGTGCCGGCGCTTCGGGGTCACGGCCATCGCCATCGGCAACGGCACCGCCTCGCGCGAGGCCGAGCAGTTCATCGCCTCGCTTCTGCCCGAGCTGCCAAAGGGCGCGGCCTATATGATCGTCAGCGAGGCGGGTGCGTCCGTGTACTCTGCCAGCAAGCTGGCGGCGGAGGAGTTCCCGCAGTTCGACGTGTCGCTTCGCAGCGCGGTCAGCATCGCCCGCCGCATGCAGGACCCCCTGGCCGAGCTGGTCAAGATCGACCCCAAGGCCATCGGCGTGGGGCAGTACCAGCATGATTTGAAGGAAAGCCAGCTGGAGGAGGCGCTGGACGGCGTGGTGGAGGGCTGCGTCAACAGCGTGGGCGTGGAGGTAAGCACCGCCTCGGCGCCGCTGCTGTCCCATGTAGCGGGCATCGGTCCGGCGCTGGCCAAAAACATCGTGGCCTACCGCGAGGAAAACGGCATCCAGAGCCGCGCCCAGCTCAAAAAGGTGCCCAAGCTGGGGCCCAGGGCGTTTGAGCAGTGCGCCGGCTTCCTGCGCGTGCGCGACAGCAAAAACGCGCTGGACGCCACCGCCGTGCACCCCGAAAGCTACGACGCGGCCAAGGCCCTGCTGGCGACGCTGGGCTACCGCCTGGAGGACATCCGCTCCGGCGGCCTTGCCGGCCTGTCCGCCCGCGTGGAGGAGCGGGGCCTTTCCGCGCTGGCGCAGGAGCTGGGTGTGGGCGAGCCGACGCTGCGCGATATCGTGCGCGAGCTGCAAAAGCCCGGCCGCGACCCCCGCGACGACCTGCCCAGCCCCATCCTGCGCACCGACGTGCTTGATATGAAGGACCTCGCCCCCGGCATGGAGCTCAGGGGCACCGTGCGCAACGTGATCGACTTCGGGGCCTTTGTGGATATCGGGGTGCATCAGGACGGGCTGGTGCATATCAGCCGCATGAGCAACCGCTTCATCCGCCACCCTTCCGAGGTGGTCAAGGTGGGCGATGTGATCACCGTCTGGGTGGTGGATGTGGACCTCAAAAAGCAGCGCATCGGGCTGAGCATGCTGCCGCCCGCCCAAAAATGATGTATTTCGGCTGCATTTTATGGCCGCTCCCCTTGACAGAGGGGGAAAGCGGTGTACAATAAAGGAGAATTTGGCGCGGCTTTCCGCGCCGGAGGAATAGAGGCGCGGCCGACATCAGTACCGCGCGGGAGCCCTTCACCGGGCTGTGACCGCGCGCGAAAGGGGAGGCCGCCGAAGTGCCGGACCCGGTGAAGGGTCTGTGTGCTGGGCGTCGGGAAAACATCCCGCCGACTGTCATGGCTTGTGCCGTGGAGCGCTATTCGCACGTTTCCATATCATGTGGATCAAAGCGGCAATGGCGCATACCATTCGCCGCTTTTTTCATTACCAACAAGGAGGAACAAGCATCATGAAAAAGGTTTTTGCGGTCATTCTGTCGGCCCTTATGCTGCTGTCCTGCGCCTCTGCCATGGCGGAAGGCGCCTTCCGCGTGGGCATGGAGTGCAACTATGCGCCCTATAACTGGACGCAGGCCGAACCCAGCGAGTTCACCGTGCCCATCGAGGGCGGCGGCGGATACGCCGACGGCTACGACGTGCAGATTGCCAAGCTCATCGCCGAGGGCCTGGGCAAGGAGCTCGTCATCGTCAAAACCGAATGGGACGGCCTGCCCATGGGCGTGATGAGCGGTGCGTTCGACGCCATCATCGCCGGCATGAGCCCCACCGAGGAGCGCAAGGCCACGCTGGATTTCAGCGATCCCTACCGCACCAACAAGCTGGTGGTGGTTGTCAAGAAGGACAGCCCCTACGCCTCTGCCACCAGCCTGGAGGAGCTGAGCGGCGCGACCATCACCGGCCAGCTCAACACCTTCCACTACACCGTGATTGACCAGATCCCCGGCGTGAACAAGGCCATGGCCATGGAGACCTTCCCCGCCATGATCGTGGCCGTGCAGAGCGGCGCGGTGGACGGCTACGTGGCCGAGGAGGACGGCGCGCAGGCCGATACCGCCGCCAACCCGGACCTGACCTATATCAAGTTTGACGAGGGCAAGGGCTTTGAGGCCTCCGAGGCCGATACCTCCATCGCCGTCGGCCTGGCCAAGGGCAGCGACCTGCTGGGCCCCATCAACGAGATTCTGGCGGGCATCGATGATGCCACCCGCGATGAGCTCATGGCCGGCGCCAAGGAGCGCCAGCCCCTCAATCAGTAAACCGCATGGGGGAACGTGCCGCAGCCGGTGCGTTCCCTTTCCATGTGGATTCCCCATGTTCCAACACCAAAGGAGTTGCCCGCATGTCAGCATTACCAACCACCTTTTTCGGCTGGGTCGGCTTTATTCTGGACAAGTACGGCACGCTGTTTTTAAGCGGCGTGGGCGTTACGCTGCTGGTGGCCATCACGGGCACCGTGATCGGCTTCGTCATCGGCCTGCTGGTGGCCATTCTGCGCACCATTCCCGTCGCACCGCGCGACCCGTGGTACAAGTGTGTGCCTCTCAAGCTTCTTTCCGCGCTGCTCAATGTGTATATCGAGGTGTTCCGCGGGACGCCCATGATCGTGCAGGCCATGGTCATCTACTACGGCAGCATGCAGATGGGCCTGCGCATGCCCGTGCTGGTGGCGGCGGTGCTCATCGTGTCGGTCAATACCGGCGCGTACATGGCCGAAATCGTGCGCGGCGGCATCATCAGCGTGAACAAGGGTCAGAAGGAGGCCGCCTGCGCCATCGGCATGACGCACTGGCAGAGCATGGTGCACGTGGTGCTGCCGCAGGCCGTGCGCAACATCATGCCCTCCATCGGCAATGAGTTCGTGGTCAATATCAAGGATTCCAGCGTGCTCAACGTGATTTCCGTCAACGAATTGTTCTTCATGAGCAAGTCCGCCGCGGGCACGTACCTGCGCTACTTTGAGGTGTTCTTCATCACCGCCTGCATCTACCTGGTGCTGACCTTCACGGTGACGCGCCTGCTTCGCCTGCTGGAGCGCAGGATGGACGGCAAGACCAATTACATCATCTACGGCTCCCAGAGCGATTCCAAGGCGTCCATCGTGGTGCCCAAAGAAGGAGGCGTGCCCAATGACTGATTCGCCCATCCTCAGCGTAAGCCACCTCAAAAAGAGCTTCGGCGAGCACGAGGTGCTGCGCGACATCTCCTTTGATGTGCAGCAGGGAGACGTGGTCAGCATCATCGGCGCCAGCGGCAGCGGCAAGAGCACGCTCCTGCGCTGCATCAACTTTCTGGAGCAGCCCACCGCCGGCACCATCCTCTTTCAGGGCAAAAACGCCGAAACCCAGTGGAGCCGCGCCCAGTACCACGCCAAGGTGGGCATGGTGTTTCAGAGCTTCAATCTGTTTGGCAACATGAGCGTGCTGAAAAACTGCGTGCTGGGGCAAGTCAAGGTGCTGGGCCGCGCCCGCCGCGAGGCCGAGGAAAAGGCCCTGATGTATCTGGAAAAGGTGGGCATGGCCCCCTACCGCGACGCGCGCCCGGCCCAGCTTTCCGGCGGGCAGCAGCAGCGCGTGGCCATCGCCCGCGCCCTGGCCATGGACCCGGAGGTGCTGCTCTTTGACGAGCCCACCAGCGCGCTTGACCCCGAAATGGTGGGCGAGGTGCTGGGCGTGATGCGCGATCTGGCGGCGTCGGGCCTGACCATGCTGGTGGTCACGCACGAGATGGCCTTCGCCCGCGACGTCAGCCACCGCGTCATCTTCATGGATGCGGGCGTGATTGCCGAGGACGGCGCGCCGCAGGAGATCTTCGTCAACCCCCGCCAGGCCCGTACAAGGGAGTTTCTCAGCCGTATTTTGCAGAAGTGATCCGTCTGCCGCCGGAAAGGTGTTTCCCTTCCGGCGGTTTTTTGTCTCGCTTTTCCAACCCCTCCGCGGACCACGCATCTGGCGGCCAGACGGATGCGGGAGGCAAGAAAACGGACCGCCTGAACGGCGGTCCCAAACCGGCTTTCGCATATAACAACGGCGCTGCCCTCATGGATGAGACGGGGCAGCGCCGGCCGTTTTCAGGAACGGCCTTCATTGAATGGCCGAGGTGAAACGGTCATAGAAGGAATAAACGTAGGAAGCCGCAACGTCCATATAGCTGAAGACGTACGCGCCAAAAGAGCCTTCGTCCACCATATAGACCTCCTGCGTATAGTACACATAGCCGTCCTCTTCGTTATACAGCCAGCGGCCTCTGGAAAGGTTGAGATTGAATTCGTTGATCTGCTCATAGACCTTCAGGGGATCGGCATCCTCAGGCACGCTGCACAGGCGGCTGACCACCCGCGCCGCGCCGTCAAGGCACTGGCAATAGATGTCGATCGTATCTGAATCGGTGTGGCCATTGGCATCGTAGGAAATCATGATTTCGTCGTCAAATCCGTCGCCGTCGGCATCGGTTGCCGTATAGTCGTCCCATCCGACGGTGGGCAGGTAGGCCTTGAGGGACGTAGCGGTGGCAAGCTCGCCGGCTTCCGCGGCCAGGGCGCAGTTCACCGCCGACAGCGCCAGCATCGCGCAGCACAGCATGCAAAACAGTTTCTTCATGGCGTCATGTCCTCCTTCACAGGCCGCTTACTTTTTCAGCGCGGCAAGCTCGCTGTAATGCTGATCCACCACCAGGGCGGTGATGTAGGCATAGCGCTCTACCATCTCACCGAAATCCGCATTCTCGAGATAGGGAATCTCCACGCTGGAATAGATGTAGTTGTCTGTCGTATCGTATATGAAGCGGATAAAGGAGACGGAGTCGTTGAGGCTTTCGAGGGCCTGATAGAGCGAGAGCATGTCCGAGGCGTCGATGTCGCCGATGGAGGGCCCCAGAACGGTCGCGCTGCTCTCCATGACATGGATCGTAACGACAATCGAGTCCAGCTGCGTGGAGGTCGCCGGAGCATAGCTGATGCGAAAGACGTCACCGGAATTGGAGATGTCCAGCTGCGAGTACTTCAGGCCCGCTGCGTCAAACGCGGCCGTCACTTCACTGCTGCCCGGCGAGAGAAATCCGTCGGCAAGCGCGCCGGCGCAGGACCAGAACGCACAAACAAGAACCAGGAACAGGCTGATTTTTCGTTTCAAGGAGAAGCACTTCCTTTCGTTGATTGACAATAGTATAGCAGAAAGATTCTGGAAATTTCAAGAAGCGGGGGAATCTTCCTTACGTTTTTTTCCTGCTTTGCCTTTCCGGAACGCTCCCTGAGAATTGTCATGGCAAAAGCATCAAAGAAAACACCCCTTCCCACTTGCGCCTGTATCAAAACAATGGTATACTGTCCAATGGTGCCCTTTGACAAATATGGCTATGCCACGATGGCATCTCGTGCATGCCTCAGGAGGAAAACGCATGGAACATACGGTGGAAAAACTGTCCGGCAACAAAGTCAAGATATCGTTCAAGGCGCCCGCCGCCGATTTTGAAGAGGCCGTCGAGAAGGCCTACCTGAAAATGCGCGGTCAGATCAGCGTGCCAGGCTTCCGTAAGGGCAAGGCCCCGCGCAAGCTGATCGAGCGGATGTACGGTGCCGGCGTTTTCTATGAGGATGCGCTGGAAATCCTCTTCCCCGAGGCGTACATGGCCGCCGTGAAGGAAAACGACCTCAAGCCCGTGGGCCGTCCCGAGCTGGACGTGCAGGAGATGGAGGCCGGCAAGGACCTTGCCTTCTCCTGCGAGGTGTTTGTGTTCCCCGACGTCAAGCTGGGCCAGTACAAGGGCGTGGAAGTGGCCCGCCGCGTGCACAAGGTGACCGCCGACGAGGTGGACGCCCGCATCGAGCAGGAGCGCAAGCGCGTGGCCCGCAGCGTGGACGTGACCGACCGTCCTCTGGAAAACGGCGACAAGGCCGAGCTGGACTATGCCGGCACGGTGGATGGCGTGGCGTTTGCCGGCGGCACCGCCGAGCATCAGACGCTGGTCATTGGCTCTGGCAACTTCATCCCCGGCTTCGAGGAGCAGATGGTGGGCATGACCATCGGCGAGGAGCGCGACCTGCACGTCACCTTCCCCGAGCAGTATCACGCCGAGGATCTCAAGGGCAAGGACGCGGTGTTCCATGTGAAGCTGCACGCCATCACCCGCGAGGAGCTGCCCGATGTGGATGACGAGTTCGCCGCCGAGGTGAGCGACTTCGACACCCTGGCCGAGTACCGCGCCGACCTGGAGAAGAAGATGCAGGAGGCCGCCGACGCCCAGGCCGAGGAAGCCGCCCGTCAGACGCTGGTGGACAGCGTGGTTCGCGCCGCCGAGTGCGACGTGCCCGCCCCCATGGTGGAGGAAAAGCTGGACGACATGATGCAGCAGATGGGCTGGCGCATGCAGCAGCAGGGTTTCAGCATGGAGCAGTACCTCAAGCTGATCGGCCAGACCGAGCAGCAGATGCGCGACATGTACCGCTCCGAGGCCCTCAACAACGTCAAGACCGAGCTGGTGATCGACGAGATCATCAAGGCCGAAAACATCGAGGCAACCGACGAGGATGTGAACAAGCTGCTGGAGAGCTACACCACCGCCATGAACCAGACGGTGGAGCAGCTGCGCGAGAGCTTCAGCGAAGAGCAGCTGGACTTCTTCAAGCACCGTGCCAGCATGAACAAGGCCCTCGATCTTCTCTGGGACAACGCCAAGGTGACCGATGAGGACGCCGACGCCAAGCCCGAAGCCAAAGCCGGGGACGGCGAGGCCGCCGCCCCCGCGGAAGCCTGACGAATAATGCGCGCATCGTATGCATATGCTTTGAAGGTATAGCTTGCGATGCGCGCGCTTTTCAAAACAAAAGCGCACGAAGGAGTGAACGATATGAGCCTGATCCCCATGGTAATCGAACAGACCAACCGCGGCGAACGCTCGTTTGATATCTACTCCCGCCTGCTGAAAGACCGTATCGTTTTTCTGGGCGGCGAAATTGACGACGATGTGGCCAACCTTGTGGTGGCGCAGCTGCTGTTTTTGGAAATGGAAAACCCCGATTCGGATATTTCCCTGTACATCAACAGCCCAGGCGGCAGCGTGACCGCCGGCATGGCGATCTATGATACCATGAACTACATCAAGTGCGATGTACGCACGGTGTGCATCGGCATGGCGGCCAGCATGGGCGCGTTTTTGCTCATGGCCGGTCAGAAGGGCAAGCGCCTGGCGCTGCCCAACAGTGAAATCATGATTCATCAGCCCCTGGGCGGGGCCAGCGGCCAGGCCACCGATGTGGCCATCCGCGCCGAATGGCTGGTCAAAACCAAGGAAAAGATGACCCGTCTCATGTCCGAAATGACCGGCCAGCCCATCGAGCGCGTGAAGCAGGACGTGGAGCGCGACTATTTCATGAGCGCCGAGGAAGGCCTGAAATACGGCATCATCGACGAAATCTACCGTCCGCGCAACGCCAAGTAATTTCCCCGATTTCAGCAATGAGGTGACAGCATGCCGGGTGACGATTTCAACCCCCGCATCCCCAAGCTCAAGCGCTGCAGCTTCTGCGGCAAGACCAGCGAGCAGGTGCGCCGCATGGTGGCCGGCCCCAACGTGCAGATTTGCAGCGAATGCATCCTGCTGTGCCAGGAAATCATCAGCGATGATTTCAATGCGGGCGTCTCCATCAGCAGCGCCGAAATCCCGCGCCCCCGCGAAATCAAGGAGGTGCTGGACCAGTACGTCATCGGTCAGGAGGATGCCAAGCGCGCCCTGAGCGTGGCGGTCTACAACCACTACAAGCGCATTGACGCCGCGCCTGCTACCGGCGATGTGGAATTGCAGAAAAGCAATATTCTCATGGTCGGTCCCACCGGCTGCGGCAAAACCTTTCTGGCGCAGACGCTGGCAAAGCTTCTGCGCGTGCCCTTCGCCATCGCCGATGCCACCAGTCTCACCGAGGCGGGCTATGTGGGCGAGGATGTGGAAAACATCCTTTTGCGCCTGATTCAGAATGCGGATTACGATATCCCGCTGGCTCAGCGCGGCATCATCTATATCGACGAGATCGACAAGATCGCCCGCAAGAGCGAGAACCCCTCGATTACCCGCGACGTGAGCGGCGAGGGCGTGCAGCAGACGCTGTTGAAGATTCTGGAAGGGACCATTGCCAGCGTGCCGCCCCAGGGCGGGCGCAAGCATCCGCATCAGGAGTTCATCCAGATTGATACCACCAACATCCTCTTCATCTGCGGCGGCGCGTTCGACGGGCTGGCGCCCATCATTGAAAACCGCATCGGCAAAAAGGCGCTGGGCTTCGGCAGCGAGCTCAAGAGCAAGCAGGAAGAAAATATCAACGCCACGCTCAAGCAGCTTCGCCCGGAGGACCTGATCAAGTACGGCCTGATTCCCGAATTTGTGGGCCGCCTGCCCATCGTGGTCACGCTGGATCAGCTGGATGAAGAGCAGCTGGTCCGCATCCTCACCGAGCCGAAAAACGCGCTGGTGCGCCAGTACAGCTATCTGATGAATCTGGACGGCGTGGAGCTCAAGTTTGAGCCGGCTGCGCTTGCGCACATCGCCAAACAGGCCATCGAGCGCAAGAGCGGCGCCCGCGGCCTGAGAGCCATCGTGGAAGGGCTTTTGATGGATGCCATGTTCGATCTGCCCTCCCGCGACGACGTGAAGCAGTGCATCATTACCGAGAAATGCGCGCTGGGCAAGGAAAAGCCCAAACTGGTGCTGGCAGACGGAACACAGCCCAAAAAGCTGCGCCGTCCCGCGGCCGAAAAAAAGCCGCCCAAGCCCGCGCCCAATGAGAGCAGCGTATCCTGAAAAGCATACCAAAAGGGTCCGTCGCAGTTCTGCGGCGGACCTTTTTTGCATGCGCCAGGTGAGCGGTGCCGGGCCGGATGGGCCGCGGCGCCCGGCCCGGTTCACAATGCCGGGAATGAATGCCCTGGCCCGACTGAGGCCAGGTTCGTCGTGTTGCCTCCCGGCCGGTGTCGCCCGGCAGCGAAAAGGGACCAAACGCATCATAACCCCGGCAGCCCAAGGCCCCCGGCCCAGCGCCGTCCATCTCCCGCGCCATGCGGCGATTCCTTTTGCCCCATGCACAGGTGCAGACGCAGAAACCCCGCTTACCACGAGTCAGCTGTTCACGGGCGCGCTGGACCAGCGGGGGAGGAAACGAAAAACCGCGGATTCCGGACGCAAAGCCGTCCGGATCGTATTCTGTCTACGGCTGGGCGGAAAGATCCCCGCGCCGCATTCCCCGGCCATGGCCTGCACCGCCTTCCGGGGGCTTGCGTGGCGGCGGGAATAGCTTTCAACGCTTCTCCTCCAGCGTCCAGCCAAAATCGTTGTGATAGATCATCTGGCGGGTCATGCCGCCGTCGATGCAGATGTTTT